>MDTB01002000.1_pt1 | contig 92446 bp, 93 predicted proteins | sample 811161 | NCBI WGS metagenome assembly MDTB01 (sample SAMN05326650, study PRJNA326480) | marine metagenome | isolation source: seawater | place: Mediterranean Sea | collected 2009
ACATATTCTGCTTCGCCAGATTGTATTTTTTGCCAAAACTTTATCAGAGTTTCAGGTGCTACAGTTAAGTCTCCATCAAGAATAATTAGTATATCATTGGATGCCTTTTCAAAGGCAAAAAAAACAGCATCCGCCTTACCTTTAGATGGTTGCTTAAAAGCTTTGATTTTTATACCAGATTTTTTTACTTTATTGTGTTTAATAACTCTATTAATTTCTTTCCAAGATCCATCATTTGAATTACCTTCTACAAAGATAACTTCAATATTATCTGTAAATCTTGGTATTCTCTTAATAGCACTTTCAATATTACCTTTTTCATTTTTGCAAGGTATAATAATACTGGCAGATTTTATTTGTTTTTTTTTAATAGCATTCAATGACCTGGAAATATTATAGTGTCTTAAACAAACATTAGAAAATAATGGCAGAGGAGCAATATATCTATTAATAAATCTATCTATACCAAAAAGCTTGAAAGGAAGTAATATTTTTCTTTCCATCCTTACAGTTTCAAATCTAGCACCTTGTAAAAAATTGTAAATATCAGTTGGCGTTAATAAAGTGGAATTGATATTAGCCATTTTTAACTTAAATAAAGAAGCTAAATTTAAAAATGGTGACCAGATGGGCGAATAGTAAGAAACAATTAACCTAGTATTTTCATTAAAAAATTTGTGCAAGCTTTCCAATGTTTTTGCAACATCTTCCAAATAACCTATAGTGTCACAAATAATTACAAAGTCAAAAGTCTTATTACCCAGAGACTTTGGAAAAGACTCAATATCTGCTTCAATAAAGTTTAAACTTTTAAAGGTATTTTTTGCCTCATTAATTAATTTTTTACTGAAATCTATTCCTAGTCCATACTTTGGTTTTAAATTAGCTAATAAATGACCATTCCCGCACCCTAATTCAAGGACATTGCTATTTTCAGGTATTATCTCTTTAAGAAACTTTCTATCTTCTGCATGGAATGTTTTTCCTTTTTTTAGCCAATCACTTCTATTTAATTTAGCTGAGTTAAAAAAATCTTTTATGTATTTTTTTCTTTGAGATATCACTACAGGCACCAGTAATTTTTGTGATTAGAAGGAATCTTTTTTTGCCAAATTCCTTTAATATCAACAATTAAAGCATTTTTGTTTAAAAGACCTAATATATTATTTATTTTCATATTAATAAATTCCTTATGAGAAACAGCAGCAATAATACAGTCATATTTACCACTTGGATTTTTCATAATGATATTATACTCAGCCTTGATCTCTTTTTGGCTTACCTTAGGATCAAAGCAGTCTATTACATATTTGCCATTTTTGATTTTTTTTGCTAGCTCTACAGCTTTTGAATTTCTAATATCTCCCACGTCTTCCTTAAAAGCTAATCCTAAGATTAATATCCTAGACTTTCTTTTAAGCTTATTTCTTATATTATCGTAAATATACTCAGGAATACTATCGTTAAGCTTTCTACCAGCTAAAATTATATTAGTTTTAAAATTTACTTTTCTTCCTGCTTCAGCTAAATAATATGGGTCAACACCTATACAATGTCCTCCAACTAGCCCGGGCTTAAAATCTAAAAAGTTCCATTTCGTTTTTGCCGCTTCTAGTACCTCATAGGAGTTTATTTTTAAAGCTTTGCTCAACATCATAACTTCATTTATAAAAGCGATATTAATATCTCTTTGTGCGTTTTCTATTGCTTTAGAGGCTTCAGCAACTTTTATACTTGAAACCTTATGCACTCCTGCCTTTATTATATTTTTATATAATCTACTAATTTTAATTAAAGTGCTTTTGGAATCAGCTCCAATAACCTTTGTTATGTTAGTTAATTTGTACTTAGTTTCACCTGGATTAATTCTTTCTGGGCTATAACCAACAAAAAAGTCTATTTTATGCTTTAATTTTGAATTCCTTTCTATAATTGGAATTAAAAAATTTTCCGTTACACCCGGATAAACTGTGCTTTCTAAGACTATTATAGCTCCTTTGTCTATAACTTTTGCTATTGTTTCAGCCGCTTTTTTTATTATAGAAAGATCAGGTTTATTATTTTTTGTTATAGGAGTAGGAACTGTTATAATGAAATAGTTAGAGCCTTTCATATCAATAATACTGCAAGTAAACTTAATATTTTTATTTTTAAGTTGATGCTCTTTAGTTACTTCATTAGTTCTATCTATACCATTTTTTAATTCAAGAACTCTAGTATCATCAATATCATATCCTACTACCTCATATTTAAGAGAAAACTCTATTGCTAATGGTAAACCTACATATCCTAATCCTAATATAGATATTTTATCCTTGTATCTCATTATCACCACTCTTCTATTTAATTATTATATAATCTATAATACTGATCACATATATGCTCAAGTGCCAAATCACTCTCTACTAGTTTTCGACTATTTTTACCATACTTTTCTCTTAGTTTTTTATTTTTTGTTAACTTTATAATTGCTTTACTACATTCTTCTATATTTCCTAGTTCAACATTGATTGAATTATACCCATCTATAGCTATCTCTCTACTACCAGGAACATCACTAGAAATAATTGCCCTTCCTACAGAAGCTGCTTCAAGTAAACTTAGAGGCAACCCCTCTCTTTTACTTAACAATATAGCTATATTTGACTCTCTCCAAAGTTTATATATATCTGTAACATTACCTAAATAGTATACTTGACTATTTTTTATAAGTTTATCAAAGTATTTTTTTTTATACTTGTAGGGTTTTTTTCATCCAAAGAGCCTGCAATATATAATTTAATATTTGCGCACTTTTTCTTTGCTTTATTAAATGCTTCTATTAGAAATAATACTCCTTTGTCCTCTAGTATTCTTCCAGCATATGTAATGATAATATTTTTATTCTCTATTTCTGGGCAATATTTATAAAAATCTAAGTCGACACCTGAACCCCTAATAAGCTTAACCATATCTTTTTTAAATTTAAATTTTTGTGTAAATAAGATTTGATCATCTTTATTTTGCACTACAAATGTAGATTTCTTTAAAAAAATACAAAATCTTAAAGATAAGGTTATTATTTTTCTCAAAATAATACCTGTTATACCTTTCTTTATAAACAAGAACCCCATTCCTGTGAAAGTAGCAAAAAATTTACCTTTAACAAATAGTGATGCCAATATGCCAATTGTAATAGTTCGCAAAGAAATTAAATGTATTATGTTTGGCTTTACTTTATTTATAGTCTTTATAAAATTTGTTAATTCATTTAAAAACTGAAAAAGCGACAATGACTTTCTTTTAATATTTAAATTATGGCAAATTATTCCTTTAACTTTTAGTTCATTAATTCTACCCGTATCCTTACAACACACACTCACCTGGTATCCTTTTTCTTGTAAATACTTGGCCAATTTTATTCTATGAGACAGAAAGTACCAATCTTCAGTAACAAAAAATAATATTTTTTTTTTCATTAATCTATACTAAATAACATTACTACTCTTTGCCCAATGATAATAAGATATTAACGTCCATAATTTCCAAGAGTTATCCTTATTACCATTTAAAAGCTCTCGTTTCCATCTTAAAATAGTATTCTTATCTTTGATATGTAAACTTTCTAATACAACGTTTCTAGTGGCTTCTTCTATCATATACCTTAAGTCTTTTCTCAACCAATTTTGTAATGGTACTTCAAATCCTTTTTTAGGTAGTTTGAAATACCATTTTGGAAGGTAGTTTTCATAACAACTCCTCAATATTTTTTTTCCATTAAAAAACCCTATTTTTTTAGTACTAGGTATGCTAAAAGAATATTCTACTAAATCCTTATCTAAAAATGGTGACCTTACTTCCAGACTATTTGCCATGGATTGTCTATCTAATTTAACAAGCATATCTCCCAATAGAGAAAATTTAAAGTCTCTAGCAAGTACTTTATTCAATCCTTCAAAAGAAGGACAATCATTAAATAAGTCTTCAGGTAAAGGTTTTTTTTCTAAGGCAAATATTTTTTTAAATTCATCTTTACTTAATTGTTCAAGAAAATTGGTTTGCATAATATTTAAATCATCATCAAAGTTTTCTATGAATCTCTTTATTTTTCGCATAAAATTTAAAATATAAGTATCCTTATTATCAGATAAATTATCGACTAGAATTTTTTTTATTGACTTAGGTAAAAGATACATTGCTTTTCTCCATTTATAAGAAATATATTTTCTATATCCTCCAAATAACTCATCTCCTCCGTCACCAGAAAGAGCAACTTTAATATTATTTTTTACAGAATTTGATATCAGATACATTGCAATTGCACTTGAATCTGCAAATGGCTCATCATTAGCATCTAATATATTATCTATGGAATTTATGATTTTATTTTGTTCTAAATAAATAGTTTCATTTTCAAATCCATAGTACCTTGAAATTTTTTTCGCATTATTAGATTCATCATAATAGCTTGATTCATTTTTAAATCCTATGGTGTATGTAGGAATTTTTTTTCCTTGCTCTGCTACGCTATCCATAATGATTGCCGAGTCTATGCCTCCTGACAAAAATAGACCAATAGGTACATCAGAAAGAAGTCTTTTTTTCACTGAGTTGTTAATTAGTGTTTTTAAATTTAAATTTTTATTATTTTTCTTTGAGAGCTTAAATGTAAACCAATTTCTTATTGTGCTTCCATATTGATTAAAAGTCATAAATGTTCCAGAGGGTAATTTTTTAAAATTTTCATAGATAGTCATAGGTTCATGTATAAATCTAAACCTTAATAAACTATGAATAGCTTCTTTATTTACCTCGCCTCCAGAAATAATATAATTTAAGCTCTTTATATCAGAGGAAAAATATATACTGTTGTTTTTAATGCAATATGCTAGAGGCTTCTTTCCAAACCTATCTCTTGCTAAAAATAAATTTTTATTTTTTACATCCCATATCACAAAAGAAAACATGCCATCTAACTTTTCTAGCATTGCATCTCCCCATTCAATCCATGCAGTAATGAGTACTTCTGTATCCCCATTAGAAATAAAAGAATGACCTTTTTTTATAAGCTCTTCTTTTATGTCTTTAAAGTTATAAATTTCTCCATTAAAACAAATTATATAATTATCCTTTTTCATGGGCTGAGCAGACTCTTTACTTAAATCTAGAATTTTAAGTCTTGTGTGTAAAAAGTAACTATTTTTATCTATCCAAGTACCCTTTGCATCTGGTCCTCTAGCTTTTAATCTTTGGTAAGCTCTATCAAATTTTCTGTCTAAAGATATTGATCTATCAATATTATTAAGACTAACAACCCCTATAAAACCACACATCTCAATTAAGTACCTTTTTGTATATACTATTGTAAGATCTGACCATTTTTCTTATTGAAAACATTGACTCAGCTCTTTTTCTAGCCTTAAGTCCATAACTTTTTATAAGCTGCATCTTTAAACATCCTATTTCTTCTAATTTAGAACCAATGCCAAGAGAACTCACTTCTTCAATTAAGTAACCAGTATTACATATTATTTTTTTTGCATCGCCTACATCTGTTGCTACTGGAAGTAAATTAGATAACATGCCCTCAACAAGTACATTTGAGAACCCCTCACCAAAAGAAGATGGTAAAATAATTATATCAGCTAAACTATAATATTGTTCAATATTATTTGTCATACCTATTGCATAACAGTTTGCGGGTAAACTCAAGTTATCAGTATCTTTTCCTATTAATAATAACTTTATTTTTTTCTTATTTTTACTTTGAAAATCTTTGTAAGCCTTCAAAAAATTAATATGATTTTTCATTGGATCTATTCTAGCAACACATAATAAAACTATATCAGTTGATTTAAAACTAAAATAATTTCTAAGTTTTTTTCTATAATAAATATCAAACTTAAATTTAGAAGAGTCGACCCCATTAAAAATGACTTCCTGTTGGTGTCCAATGAATCCTATTTTTTTATGGTAAGACATTCCGGCAACAGAGTTGTAAATTATCTTATCTGCTGTTTTAGAAAATATTCTACAAGATAGAATTACTAATTTAAGAGAAGTAGAATAATACTTTGTAATCATGTCAGAGCATCTAATACACCATATAAGTGGTAATTTATATATACTACAGAATTTACATACAGCTGAAAATAAACAAGCATTGTACATCCAGGCCTGTATTATATCAGGTTTAAATTCTTGTAAAATCCTTTTAAACATAAATATTTTATTAAAAACTAGTAGTTTACCTTTTACATTAAATTCCCAATATTTTATCCCCATACTATTAAGGCTGTCTTTATATACATCTGCATCAGTAAACAAAACAACACCATGATTTCTATTATGTTTTAGTAATTCAACCAATTGACGTTCTGCACCCCCATTACCTAGACTAGCAATGACATGTAATACTTTAATATTATTTTTCATACTAAATTCAACATAATTTTATTTAGTTCTCTATTGTAAGAATTATTGGAAGTATAATTTATTAATAAAGATTTTCTAAGCTTAGGTTTTCTATAATCTTTTCTTTTGTGTAATTTTTTAATTTTTTTTCCTAACTCTTCTATATCCTTAAAAATAATAATACTCTTATCAGCAATATTTTTTTTAAAATCAATAAGGCTATGAACATCTTTTGTAGTTATCACTGGTGTTCCTAAAGCTAGAGACTCCAAAACACAGTTGGGAAGTCCTTCCCATCTTGATGGTAATATAAAATAGTCTGCTCCTGCAATGTAACTATAAGGTCTAATTTTTTGTCCTACAAAAATCACTTTTTCAAGCACTCCCAAATTATTTGCTATTTTTAATAATCTTTGTTTTTGGTTTCCATCTCCTATGATAGTAAGACCTAAATTGTTGTTATTAGCAAAAAACTTCAAAATTCTATCTACACCTTTTTGAAAGACTAATCTACCTACAAATATTAAATTAACTTTATTATTGAATTGTTTTATTGGTTTTATTTTTTTCCTAGTTTCTTTAACATCTATTGGATTTCTCAATATAAATATTTTGTTAGGTTTCACATTATTTTTTAGAGCTTCATCTCTCATGAATAAAGATGTGACTATTACAGCATTAGCAAATTTGATAAAATATTTATAAATATACTTTAAAAATATTAATTTCAATTCTCCTCTTAAGGACATATTTATTTCATTTGGTTGCCTTATTAATATTTTACAATTTATTATCCTAAAGTGTTTGAGAGCTAATAAAATTGCCGAAATATTTGGGAAAGTTGATAAAACTATATTAAATTGATCTTTCTTTATTATTTTTATAACTTTAGGCAGCGCATAAATAAACTTTGAATTACTAAGTTTTATAACGTCTTTACTGCTAATTTTATTAGGAAAGTTTTTTTTATTAATAATTAATAACTTTAATATTAAATCAGAACTTTGAAAATTTTTAAAATAAGACAAAATTACCTTTTCTGCCCCTCCTATTGCATATGAGGGCAGTACAATTAATACTTTAGTTTTTTTCATTCTAATTATCTAATTTTATTGCAGCTAAGAATGCTTCTTGAGGGATATTTACATTTCCAACTTGCTTCATTTTCTTTTTTCCTGCTTTCTGTTTTTCTAATAATTTTCTTTTTCTTGTGACATCTCCTCCGTAACATTTAGCAATAACATCTTTTCTTAACGACCCTATAGTTTCTCTAGCTATAACTTTAGAGCCTATTGATGCCTGAATAGCAATTTTAAATAATTGCTTTGGTATAGATTCCTTAAGTTTATTGCAAATAGCTCTCCCTCTTTGTACCGCTTTTTCCTTATGTGTAATAAAAGCTAAACTTTCAACATTCTCTCCATTAACTAAAATATTTACCTTCTCTAATTTTCCTATTTTATAATCTATAATTTCATAGTCAAAGCTAGCATAACCCTGACTTATAGATTTTATTCTGTCATGAAAATCAAAAATTACCTCGTTTAATGGTAAATGAAAATTTATCATAACCCTATTTCCAGTAAAATTAATATCTTTTTGAATTCCTCTCTTTTCAATACATAACTTAAGAATCCCACCTAAGTAAGTATCTGAAGAAAAAATAGTGGCATTAATCCAAGGTTCACTAATCTCATTGATTTTAGTTTGTTCCGGCCAATCTGCAGGGTTATGAATTTCTAAAATGATATTGTCAGTTCTTTTTACTTTATAGACTACACTAGGAGGAGTTACTACTAAATCAAGAGAGAATTCTCGCTTGAGTCTTTCTTGTGTAATTTCTAAATGTAACAAACCTAAAAATCCACATCTAAAGCCAAGACCTAATGCAACACTGGACTCATTTTCAAAGGTAAATGAACTATCATTTAACTTGAGTTTGTTCAGCGAGTCTTTCAAGTGATCGTAATCAGAAGCATCTATAGGATATAACCCACAAAATACTACAGGAGTACTAGGCTTAAAACCTGGTAGTGGAGATACATTATAAATATTCTTACTGTTAACTATAGTATCACCAACCCAAGCTAAAGACGTCTCTTTTATATTAGCTGTAATAAAACCTACTTCTCCTGCTCTCAGCTCTATTACTTCTTCTGGTTTAGGTCTGAAAACACCTACTTTCTCGACTTGATATTCGCTATCTGATAATAAAAGTTTAATTTTTTCCCCTTTTTTTAATATACCATCTACAACTCTTACTAATACCATTACACCTAAATAAGTATCATACCAAGAATCAACTAATAACACTCTAAGAGGAGATTTAATACTACCTTTAGGAGAAGGTAATTTTTCTATTAGGTTATCTATAACCTTATCTACACCTACCCCTGTTTTAGCAGAAACAGAAACAGTATTATCAGTATCTATACCAATTATTTCTTCTATCTGTTCTTTAATTCTTTCAGGCTCTGAAGATGGTAAATCTATTTTATTTAGGACTGGAATAATTTCTAGATCTGCTTCTATAGCTAACCAAGAATTAGCTAATGTTTGTGCCTCAACACCTTGAGTAGCATCCACCAAAAGCAGAGCACCTTCACAAGCAGCCATAGATCTTGAAACTTCATAACTAAAGTCTACATGTCCAGGAGTGTCTATTAAATTCAGTATATAAGTTTCACCATTTTTATCTTTGTATTCCAATCTTACAGATTGAGCTTTGATAGTAATACCTCTTTCTCTCTCTATTTCCATTGAATCAAGAACTTGTTGTTTCATCTCTCTGCTAGTTAACCCGCCGCAGAACTCTATTAGCCTATCTGCTAGAGTTGATTTTCCATGATCTATATGTGCAATAATAGCAAAATTTCTAATATTTTCAGTTGTCAAATTTTTTTCCTAAACTCAAAAGTTTTCTAGATTAATTTATACTTTTCCACGCTTTAAACATTATTATAGTCCAAATTTTGTAAGTCAATTTTTTTTCCCCTTTTTCAAACCTTTCCATCAATTTTATGACTTTTTTTTTATCAAAAAGAGCATCCTTACTATGCATCAAATCCTTAGTCCATTGGTTTAAAGGTCCCTTCAACCAATTATATAAAGGTGGTTCAAATCCTTGCTTTTTTCTAGAAACAAAATCTTTAGATAGCTTCTCATTTAAAATATCTTTTAGAATAGCCTTTTCACTTCTCTTATAAATAAAACTATCCGGTAAACTCCAAACAAAATTAACTAAGTCAGAGTCTAAGAATGGACTTCTTATCTCCAAACTATTAGCCATTGACGCTCTATCTGTCTTAACAAGTAAATTGCTTGGTAAGTAGGTTAAAATATCTCTAATCATTAAATACCTAGGATCTGAAATTTGAAATTTACTATAATCTATCCTTTTTTCAAAAAAACTATTCTGAAGAATACCATCACTATAAATGTTCTCATCTGGCCTCCAACGAGAAACCTCGTCCATATATAAGCTATCAAGATTAGAGTGGCTATATTTTCTTATTTTTTTTCCTAATGAATTGAAACTTAATAAATTAGAGGAACCTAGGTATCTAGATAGTTTATCAAATGCAGAGTTAAGAAATTGAGGATTATTTTTAATTTTATTCCAAAATTTAGGAATTTCATAATATCTAGGATATCCTCCAAATATCTCGTCTGCCCCTTCTCCTGATAAAGCAACTGTAATCTTATCTCTTACAAACTTACATAGCATATAAGTTGGTATTTGTGATGGATCAGAAAAAGGTTCATCGTATGCTTTACTTATACTACTAATACTTTCTAAGCAATCATTCTCGCTTATATACTTATAAGAATGCTTAGTATTTAGTTGGTTTGCAATTATATTTGCATAGTCAAGCTCGTTTGTCTTCTCATCATTAAAGCCTATCGAAAAGGTTTGAGGTTTTATATTTTGTCTATATAGAGAATAAACTAAATTAGAACTATCTATTCCTCCTGACAGGAATATACCTAAAGGAACATCTGCTACTAATCTATTTTTAGTTGAAATATCTATTTTTCTTTTCACTTCTTCTTTGGCTTCTTTATAATTTCCTTTAAATGGTTTTTCCTTAGCTGCTAAAAATTTATTCAAGCTATCCCAATAGCTATGCTTTTTAATTAAGTTTTTTTTATTATATGTAATTATATGCCCTGGTTCTAATTTATATGTATTTTTATATATACTTAATGGATCAGGGACATATCCATACTTTAGATATTGAGAGAATGCCTCCTCATTAATGTGCTTTTTGAAGGTTGGTAATGAATAAAATGATCTTATTTCTGATGCAAAACTAAAACCTTCACTAGAATCATAATTAAAATAAAGTGGCTTTTCACCAAATTTATCTCTAGCTAGCCATAGTGTTTTTTCTGAAAAGCAGTACGCAGCAATTGCAAACATTCCATTAAATTTTTTTATAGCATCATAAAAACCGTAATGTGCTATACATTCTAAAACCACTTCGGTATCAGAAGTACTCTTCCAAGGTATTCTGTTTTTTCTTAAGTTATTTTTTAAATGCTTATAATTATAAATTTCTCCATTATATACTAAAATCCAATTTTTATTATAAGATCGCATAGGTTGGTTAGCTTTTTTTTCTAAATCTATAATACTCAATCTTTGAAATCCTAATCCTAATTTTTCCTCTTCTTCAATAAATATTCCTTGATTGTTTGGACCTCTATGTTTAATAACATCAGTCATTTTTTTTAAAATAATAGGAAAACTTTCTAATGCTAAATTGCTTTCCTTATTTAAAAATATTCCCGCAAAACCACACATATTCATCTCTTAATAAAGTTATTAGAAATTGATATTTTATTTGCCCTTGTCTTCCAAGCTTGTGGTCTATTAACATTATTATTAGTAAATACCTTTAGAGACTCATTCATAAGTTTTTTATAAAAATGAGGAAATACAACCTTAGAAGATAAATACATTAGCCAATATTTTGAAAAATAATTATTATTCAAATATTTATTGTAAGTATTTGCTCGTGATAAGGCTCTGATGTAAGCTTGTTTTATAAAAGATTTTTCTATGTTTGGGTTTTCTATACAAAAGTTAATTAAAGCTAAAATAGACTCATATCTACTTCTCTTTATTTGGCTAGATAATCTATCAGTAGACTGATCTTTGGGAAGTTTTGCTACTACTTGATTTAAAAAAACTGCAGGACCTTTTGAAAATAACCTTAAAAAAAGCACCTGATCCGGGGAGATAAAGTTTTCATTACATCCTCCAGAGTAAATAAATCTTTTTTTTGAAACTAATATTGAACTTGAGTTAGCAGGACAATTTCTTATAAATTTTGCTAGTCCTTCTGCTCTACTTTGTTTTTGATACTTGAAATTTCTACTATATTCAGTAAATTTTTCTTTACTAATGAGCCCATATACGAAGCTAACTTTATAGCACTTTGCCAAATACAACATTCTAATTGTCGATTTATAGGTAACTAAATCATCTCCATCTAATAGTCTTATCCAATAACCAGAAGCCATTTTAACAGCTTCATTAGTAGAATAAGATGCTCCGCGATTTCCTCTTCTTATAACTTTTAGTTTGCCTGGTAACTTTGAAGCAAATTTTTTTAAAATTAATGCAGTACTATCACTAGAACCATCGTCTACTACAATGTACTCTCTCTTATGACTGCCACTTTCAGAGCTAAGTGCATTAAAAACATTTTGTAAGTGTCTTCTCTTATTATATGCAGTAATAATGTAACTAACAAAATTTAGTTTTTTTTTTTCTAAGTTGTAATTTTGTGCTATTTTGTATTGCATTATATTTTATTATTATGATGAATAAAAAAAGATTTTTAAACAAAAATTTTACTTACGATGGTAAACCTAGAGCTTTTGTTGAGTTAAAGCAACTTAAAACACTATGGTTTAATACAGGTACACTATGTAATCTCAAATGCAATGATTGTTATATAGAATCCTCTCCTACTAATAAAAGCTTACAATACCTAGAATTGAGGGATGTAACAAAGTATATTGATGAAATTAAACATAATAACATTGGAACAGAACTCATAGGTATTACTGGAGGAGAACCTTTTATGAATCCTTCAATTATTCAGATACTTAAATATTTATTGGATTTGAACTTTAAGGTATTAGTATTATCTAACGGAATGAGACCAATTAAACTTAAGTTTTTTGAGCTTACTAAATTACCTAATTTAAAAAATTTAACAATCAGAATATCTCTAGATCATTATGAAAAGAAATTCCATGAGAAAATTAGAGGAAAAAATACATGGTCACAGTTAATTGAAAATATTAGTTGGCTAAGTAATAATAGATTTAACATTAATATTGCATCAAAAATAAAAGCCTTTGAGAAAGAAAGGGATTTAAGAAAAAGTTTTCAAGGTTTTTTTAATAGGCTCAAAATAAATATAAATGCTTATGATAAAGAAAGTTTAGTTTTATTTCCTATAATGAATACAGAAAACCCTGCTACTGAAATTACTCAAGAGTGTTGGACTAAATTAAATAAAAATCCTAATGAGATAATGTGCTCTAGTTCTAGAATGGTCGTCAAAAAAAAAGAAGAGGAAAACACAAAAATATTAGCCTGTACTTTAATTACAAAAGATAAGAGTTTTGAATTAGGAAATAGTTTAACTTCATCTGAAAAAAAAGTATTCCTTAATCACCCCTATTGTTCACAGTTCTGTGTATTAGGAAACTCAAGTTGTAGTTAATGCTGAATATAAGAATAGTTTTGTTTTTTTTAGGTATTTTAATTACTGCTCTAGGAGTTTCTATGATAGTTCCTTTTGTAGTAGAGTTTAACAGTTTAAAAATTAATTCTGAAAATTTTTTGATATGTTTATTATTCTGCTTATTTGTGGGAGTAAGTTTAATTTTAGCTTTTAAAGAGGAAGAAAAAAAAGTAAATGTTAAGGATACAATCTTAATCACCACAATATCGTGGCCAATTATGGTTATATTTTCTAGTCTACCTCTTTATTTAGATTTAAATATTAAAAATTATATTGATGCATTATTTGAAGCCACTTCAGGTTTAACAACAACGGGTGCTACTATTTATAAAAGCACAGAAAACTTATCTGCAGGTATTTTAATCTGGAGAGCTATGTTACAGTGGTTGGGTGGATTAGGTATAATATTTTTTGCTATTGCAATTATTCCAATATTCAATATCGGAGGTATTAAACTATTTACACAAGATTGGACTGAAAAACCCAAAGACCTGCACTACAGACCTAAAGAAATAGCCAAACTAGTAGGTGTTATATACATATGCTTTACTTTTATTATTTTTCTCTTGCTTCATATTAGTGGTTTAAGTATTTTTGACTCCATATGCCACTCTTTTTCTACAGTAGCAACCGGAGGCTTTTCAACAAAGTCTAATTCAATAGGTTTTTATAATAGTTTTTTTACAGAGCTTGTAATTGTAATTGGTATGATTTTAGCTAGCTTACCTTTTACATTATATATTTCTTGCTTTAGAAAAAACTTTTCTATATTACATGATAGTCAAGTTCATTTGTTTCTATCTTTAATAATTTTTTTTGTTATTACAGTAGCTATTTGGCTTCATGTAGAAAATAATATTAATATACTTTTAGCACTTAGATTATCATTATTTAACAGTATATCTGTAATAACAGGAACAGGTTTCTCAACAGAAAATTTCTCAAATTGGGGTTCTTTCTCTAACACCCTTTTCTTAGCAATGATGCTTATTGGAGGCTGCTCAGGATCAACAACAGGTGGTTTAAAAGTATTTAGAGTACAACTACTTTGGCTTATAGTTGTTAAAGAATTAAAAGGTATTGTCTCTCCTAGAGCTATTAACACTATAAATTTAAAAAATATAAATGTTAACGATAATATTATTAATTCTGTCATGATTATTTTCTTTAGTTTTATGTTTAGTGTATTCATAATTACAACTGTATTTATGTACTATGAATATGACTTTATAACTTCTATTTCTGCTGCTTTCACTTCACTATTTGTGATAGGACCGGGGTTAGGGAATATTATAGGTCCTGATGAAAGCTTTAGCAATTTGCCTGGTGTATTGAAAATGCTATTGTCGATTGGAATGGTGATAGGAAGATTAGAGTTTATAGCCTTTTTTATAATATTAGCTCCAAAGTTTTGGATTAAATAGTATTTTTTTCAGATCAAAGCCAATTTTTAATATTACTGGTATAAATATTAAAACTAATAAAGTTGAGGCCATTAGCCCAAAAACCATAGTTATTGCCATAGGCTTGAGAAATTGAGCTTGAACACTTCCTTCGAATAATAAGGGCGTCAAACCTCCAATTGTTGTAAGTGAGGTTAACATTACAGCTCTCAATCTTTCTTGAGAACCACTTACAATTGCATTATCTAGATCTACACCTTTTTTTATTTTCTCAAAAATATTAGAAACCATTATAATAGAGTCATTTATTACAATGCCGGATAAACCAAAAATAGCAACTAGAGAGAGTATAGTAATATCAAAACCAGTTATCCAATGACCAAAAATTACTCCTATTAAGGTAAATGGAATAATGGACATTATTGATAGAGGTAGAGTATATGATTGGAATATGAAGGCTAAAATTATATATATTACTCCTATAGCTAAAAGTCCACCTCTTTTCATGTCTCCAAATGTTTCTGACTGCTCCTCAGCACGTCCTGCTAAAAACCATTCAAGCTTAAAGTCCTGTTCGATATTAGATAATATGTTTTTCTTAATTTCGTCTATAATATCGTCCGGGTTTACTAAACTTTCATTTATTTCAGCAGTTATAGAAACTTCTCTAAACCCATTATTTCTTTTAATTACTGAAAAGCTTTGGTTTTTTTTAATATTTACAATCTCAGAAATAGGAATTAAAAATCCTTTTGGTGATAAAATAAGATAAGAGTTAAAAGTATTAACATTTAAAGTTTTTTGATCATTCCTTACTATAATTTCTATTTCCTCTTCACCTCTAAAAAACCTAGTAACCGAAATACCATCAAATATTGCTTTAATCTTTTTAGCAAAATAATTACTATTAAAACCAAGTTTTTCAGCTTTTTCTGTTAAAGTAAATGAAATTTCTCTTTTTCCTATAGGAAGGTTATCTCTTATATCAGAAACACCTTTTAATACTCCTAGTTCATTTTGAATATAGTTCGATGCTTTCTTAAGAGTGTCCAGCTCCGCATCCTTAGACCTTATCCTAATGTCTATATCTAAGCCTGGAGGTCCTCCTTTTCTTTCTACGATAGTCAAACTTTTTAATCCAGGAGGTTTTTCAATACTACTTTTCCAGTCATTAATTAATTCAATTGTTCTTTTTTTTCTTTTTTCTGGACTAGTTAATTCTACAATCATTCCTCCAACATGATCTCCCATCTCTTTAGTTGAATTTCTACTTCCCCACATTGGCTTTCCAATTGTTGTATAGGAAGTTTTTACTATATCAGTTTCATCTATTTTTTTAAGTTTTCTTTCTAAGTGATTAGCAAATATTTCACTATGTTTTTTTATAGATCCGGGTGAAAAACTAAAATTAACTAAAACTATTTGACTTTCTGGAGATGGAAAAAAATAAAACTTTACATGAGAAAATTTTAGTAGGGCAAATGATATAATTAATAAAGATATAGTGGAAAAAAATGTTAAATATTTATACTTGGTGGTCATAATCAAAAAACTTCGAAACTGTGCTTCTTTGAATCTATTTAAATATTTATTTAAATTTATCCTTTTATATTTATTATTTGATTCAGAGATTAAAGCTGTTTTGATGTGGCCAGGAAGAACTAAAAAGCACTCAAATAAACTAGCTATAATTACACTAATTACTACCAAAGGAATAGCCTCGATAACCTGTCCAATAACTCCAGAAATCAAAAATACTGGAGCAAATCCAGCTATGGTTGTTAGTGAAGCTGCTGTTACAGGCCCAAACATTCTTATTGCCCCAATATAAGCAGCTTCATTAGGGCTTTTACCTAATTCGCTTTGATATTCAATATGTTCTGCTACAACAATAGAGTCATCAACTATTATTCCTAACATCATTATCAGGGCAAAAAGACTTATCATATTTATAGATTGCCCAGTAATTAACATTATGGCTAATGTAACAGAAATAGCAGCAGGTATACCTATTGCTACCCAAATCACTACCTTTAACTTTAAAAATAAAAATAATATAATTAGTACTAATATTAATCCTCCTAGACCATTTTTAAGAAGTAAATTTATTCTATCTCTTATTAATTGCGAGGATAAATCATAGATCTCTATATTAACTTCATCATTTAAATTATTTTTAAAACTCTCAACTGTTTTTTCTAAAGTCTTTGTATTGTCTAAAACATCACTTCCCAAAGATCTAAAGATTTTTAAAGTAGTTGCCTTTTTCCCATTACTAAAACCTTGGCTATCATTATTATCAAAAGACTCATAAACTTGGGCTATATCTTTTATTTTTACTTTACCGCCTTCTTTATTAGTAAATTCTATATTTTCAATATCTAAAACTTTTTCTTTTTTAGAAAAAGTCCTGAGTTGCAATAAATTATTATCTCTAAATATTCCTGACGGAATATTTTTTATTTCAGGCTTAATTTTAATTGCTACTTCTTCTGGGTCTAATCTATTAGAAAGTAGTGATATAGGGTCTAAGTCTACATATATAACTTGTTTTCTTAGTCCATCTATTTCAATTTTATCTATACCATTATTTAAAAGTTCATCTCTTAGCAACCCTGAAATTTTTTTTAATTCTAACTCGTTAAAGCCACTTATTAAAATTAGGCCTATTTGCTCATATGGTGTAATTAATTTAATTACAGGGGCTTCTGATTCTAATGGGAAAGATGTAATCGATTTAATTTCTCTTTCTACATCAGCTAAGCTACTTTTCATATCTGTACCTGATTCAAACTCTAATAATATGTCAGCAACTCCTTCTCTAGCGGTAGATCTTGTATTTTTTACTCTATCTAAATATCTTACTTTTCCTTCAATAGGTTTAATTAGAGACTCTTCTATGTCTTTTGTACTAGCACCTGACCAATTTATACTTATTGATACGTAATCTATTGAATAGTTTGGAAAGAACTGGGTATTTAATAGTTTTGCTGAAAACAAGCCTAACAGTACCATCAACATCAGAAATAAATTAGATGCTGTCTTATGATTTAATATACTTGATATCAGGTTTATATTCATTATTATTTATGTGAAACTACATTCTGTAGTGCACTTATATTATTAATTCTAGTTAAAATTAAATTTTTATTATTTAAATTATCGCCTGTGACTATTATCTTATCACCAATAACACCTTTAATTTTTATTTTTTTTCTTAATACGGTTTGGTTTTCTAAAGTTAGTACATATTTATCCTCATATATGTAATTTTCATCTACCAGAAATGCATTAGATACAGTATTTCCCTTAAGCATTACTTCAACAAATACTCCTGGTTTCACAGGGTCAGATAAGTCAACACTCTCTAATTTTGCTCTTACATTAAGACCTGCTCTATCTTTATTAATTGTACTATCTATATAAAACACTTTAGCAGAATAATTATCTTTAAAATTAGATTTTTTCCAGATAACCCTCACTTCTTTATCTAATAAATTATTAAACTCAGTATATACATTTTCTCCAATAAAAAATTCTACATTTAAATTTTTTGTATTGATAAACTCACCCAATAATTTTCCTGAGATTAATTCAGCTCCTACTTCAATTGAACTATTGGACAACTTTCCATTAAAAGGTGCTTTATATTTAGTATCTTTTAAATTACGGTTTGCCAGTTTTACTTGAGTTTGTGCAATATCGATATTAGCTCTCAATGTTTGCATTTTAGAATCAATATCAAGTACCTTAGCATTATTTAAAGATAAATTTGTTGCTGCATCTTCTAAGTTTTTTCTAGTAACTATGTCTCCAAATAGTTTCTTCTTCCTCTCATAGTTCTTCTTACTTAATTCTTGCTGTTGCTTTACTTCTAAATATATTAAATTCACTGAATCTAATTCATTTTCTAAATTTTTAAGTTTAGCTTCTTTTTCTATAAGTTCTTGTTGAAAATTAAAGGAATCTAATTCAAATATTATTTCTTCTTTTTTAAAATAAGAGTTAGATAAAACTTTTGGTGAAACTTTGATTATTTTTCCTGGAAGCTTAGTTATGACCTCTATCTTACTTTTAGCTCTTATATTTCCATAAAAGAAGTATTCCGGATTTAATTCCTGAAGTGCTATTTTTTTTGTTTTAACTATAAAAGGCTTAGCATTACTTTCTACTAAATCATTATTACTGCCAGTGAATTTTAATATAAGAAGAATAACTAACGTAATAAAAAATATTATAAATAGTGCTTTGAGTCTTTTTATTTTATTTATCAAGAATTATATTCCTCATTAGTTTTTTTTAGCCTGTCTTCCAGAGTCTTTTTAAAACTCTTTTTCTGTAATCCATATGGTATAGGTTTTAATGATTTAATTAAAATATTTTCTTTTTTCATATTTAAGCTATTTTTAGGCCAAGCATAGCCTGAGTTAATAAAAATAGGATATATTGGTTTTTTCACCGCATTCTGTAATAAAAATACTCCTGGTTTTAAATTTCCTATTATACCACTAGTATGTCTAGTTCCTTCAGGAAAGATAATTACATTATAGCCTCTATCAATCATCATCTTTACACTTTTTGAAAGTTTTTTTACTGACTCTATTCTCTTCTCTCTATCTATAAATATATTACCTAACCTAATAGCATACCATCCATATATAGGAATAAAAATTAATTCTTTCTTGATTATATAAATAGTCTTTTCAAAAGCAGCTAAAAAAAAAATAGTGTCAAAGGCAGACTGATGATTAGCCGCAACTATGATACCTGATTTATTCTTTACATATTTATCATTAAACTTTACTTCAATTCCAAGAATTATTTTAAGAGATGCAATAATAATTCTAGCCCATATTCTTACTACCTCAGTTATAATTTTTCTTGAGAAAATAAATGGTAAGAATATTATTCCAAAAAATAAAATAGAAAAATAAAGTAAGATATTAAATAAAAATACTCTTAAGAACATAATATTACCTATACAATAATTATAATATGAGACAGCAAGTATTTGACATATTCCTCTACAATAAAAAAATAATAAAAGATTATATTTTTTAAAGAATATTTTTTATATATTTTTTTTTTAACAGGATAAGCGTAATAATTATACTCAGGTGCTATTGCCTTCATTAGAAGCATAGTCCTCGGCATATGGTAATATGAAGTGATAATTGTAATATTAATTAAATTGTTTTCTTTAATCCACTCTGAAATTACTAAAACATTTTCAAAAGTACTTTCTGAGACCTTATCTAAAGTTATATTATTTTTATTTGTAAGTCTATTAGGAATAATTGTTCCCATAGAAACTTTCTTATGCACACCTGAAATTATAAGTTTTTTATTTTTATAAAGATTTATTAAATCTAGCCCTTGTTTTATTCTTCCCTTACCCCCGGTTAATACAGCAATGCCATCTGTCGATTCTATAAAACTTGTTTCTTTATATTCAATTTTTTTATAAAAATATACAAAACCAACTAAGATTAAAAATATATTTAAAACAAGAAAATATAATATTACTTTTCTCATAATCTATTTAACTTTTTTATATTATAGTTCAATTGTACAGAAAAAAGTACAAGATACGTTATCAGAAAAAATAAGCAAATTAATATAAATGGCTTTAAAAAGTTATAACCATTAAAAATATCACTTAAATTAAACTTATTCATTAATGTTAATAATAAATAATTAATTATAAATATTAAAATTAATAATACAAAGTAACCTAAATTTAAATTTTTAATTACCTGGTTATCCTTAACACCAAAATATCTGCTTATATTCAAATATACATTTAACCTTGAAATTAAATTCCGGTTGATAAAATAATTAAAAAAAATAATAAGCATAAATGTTAGTAAAATTATTGATAAATTAATTTTTAATGAATACTTTTTTTCTTTCTTTATTTTCAAGATAATAGCTCCTTGAATAATATTAGAAATTTTATTATTTATTAATTCAGCATCAAAGATTATTTTATCCTTTAATTGAAGATCATAAATTTCAGGAATCACCTCATCGATGATTTCTATATTATTAAGTATGGGTAGCAACTGTCTCTTTACATCATTTTCTTTTTTTTTATTGGCAGAAATAATTGTTTTATTAATGCTAAGCTGGTTAAAAATAAGATCCCTTTTCTCCTCAAAATCCTTTCCTGTTTTAGGTATAAATAAAAGAGCATCATAATCATTTTTTAAAGAATTTTTATTAACTACATTCATTATAAAAAATACCTGACATATTAAAATAAATGTAAATATGAGATTACTAAAACTAAAATATATATAATCTTGTATAGTTGCAGGAAAGAATTTTATTTTGTAAAAATTCATAATGTCTATGTATTTACCCTTTCTACTAAACTTTTATTATCTATGAAATATTTTTTACTAAAACTAATAATATTTTCTTCAGGACATTTTCCCGTTACTATAATGCTAGTTCCAATTTTATTTAATGCTAAAAGTAGGTAATTAATTTTCTTTTGCATGTTTATTTCTATATCCATAAAAAAGTTATCTAATAAAAGTATCCTCGGCCTTCCTATTATAGCTCTTGCAAATTGTGCTAATTTTAACTCTGCACTACTCAACTGATTGATTTCTTTTTTAATTGTTTGTTCTAAATTTAACCAAGGAAGTAATTCTTGTAACGCTAAATTTATATCTTTTCTTATTTCTTTCTTAAGTATTAGTGGAAATATTATATTTGATTCTAAATCAAAATTATCAACAAAATTATTTCCTTGAAATACTATCCCAATCTCACTGTGTATACTTGATAACTCATATCTATTTAATTTTTTTATACTTCTGCCTAATAAATGCAGGTTTCCCTCTGAAGGCTCATCAATTAAACCAATAGCTCTTAGTAGCATAGTTTTACCTGATGAATGATTTCCGTCGATCAAAACTATACTACCTGATGGAATAAAAAGATTTACATTATTTATAAGCTTTCTTTTTAAGTTATCTTTTATTGAAAAATTTTCTAATCTTATCAAATATCTACCTTTTTTCTTAATTAAGTATTATAATTGTAATATTAAAATATATAATAGTAAAACTTATGAATGTAATTTGCCCAAAATGTGAAACAGTATTTGCTTATTCCTCAAAATTAAGTATTGATAAAAAATTTAAATGTAGCGTTTGTAATCATACTTGGATGCACGCTGTAATAGATCAAAAAAATCAGCTAGCTAATAGTTTAGAAAAAGAAACTAGTTACAAAAAAATTATAATATTAAATGTAACTATAATTATCTTAGCTGTTGTTGTTTCTTTTATTTTTAGAAGTGATTTTGCAATCATTGACCTTTATTGGAAACAAATATTTATATTTTTAGATAAATTAATACCAATCCAATAAATTTTTTATATGCCTTTTGTCATTTAAACTCCTATTCTCTTCATTATACCTTTTATACAGTTCATTAGCTATCTTACTAACATTTTTTACTTCTCTTTGGTTGGGAATTTTAATCTTTCCTCCAGCTGCTGTTCCCTGATATTCGATATTTTCATTTTCAGCTAAATACTCTTTATTAGTATCTTTATAGTTTTCTTTACCTTTTTCAGCAGTTTGAGGTCTTTCTGTCATATAGTTTTCAGAATTCATTTTGTTTATTGACTTTTGTATCATTTCTAGTGCTCTACCTTGAGCATTTGCTGCTTCATCGGGCCTTCCATTTTCTAAATCTCTAGAGGCTTGTCTCATTGCCCTATCAGCTCTTCCAAGTTCTTGTGGTATCTCATTTTCAGATGCCCCAATGTCTCTCATGACATTACCTAAAGTATTTCTTAATTCTTCTTGTTTTTCTTTTGGAGTCTTTCCTCCACTGCCCTCGGAACTTTGTTTAAATTTACCACGTTCAGCTGCCTTATTAAATGTCTCCTCCATCACTTTCTCTTGATCATTCAATAGCTCAGATAGCTTATTTAAAAATTCTTTCTTTTTCTGAAGCTTAGCCTCAGATTCTTTATTATTATTAGGGTTTTTTATGCTTTCTGAAAGCTGTTTAAGCTGTTGTATTTTTTCGTTTATACCTTTTTTTGAACCTGTTTTAAGAAGGTCTTCAATTTGTTTTGTTAGTTTTTCTATCTGATCTTTCAAACTCTTTTTTGCCTCATCATTATAATTTTTATCATTATTTTTTTTATTTTCTAAATCTAATAAGCTATCTATAGTATCCTGTAGTTTTCGCGCGTTAGTACTAATTTTATCAGTCTCCTTCTGTTTTATGCTATCAAATAAATTTTGTTCAATTTGTTCAATATTTTTTTTAGCGAAATAGCTTTTCCCCTCTTCTATAACTTGTGCTAGAACGTATAAACTTTTAAATGCCTCACTATTTACTGAAAATTCAAATTTCTCTTTTAGATCTAAAGCTCTTAAAGCAGCTAAGTAAGCGGTATTAACATTTTCATTTTCTAATAAATATTTATGGTCTTCAAAAATATATTTGAACTCTTTCAAAGTTTCTTTAGGAAATGATTTACTTTTTGCTAAACTTTCTCTAAAACTTATAATCTCTCGCGCCAGCTCATCATTAAACTTTTTTGAAGGTATTTGAATTACCTTCATGATACTATTACTTTGTTTAGCATAATCTAGGACATATAGCTCTAGAAGTGTTTTATTACCAGCCCATACCGAATCAGCTACATACTCAAAAAAATAACTTTCTATTGACTTATTATCTTCATTAGAATTTATGTTAGAAAAAACCTTATATGCTATGTGTTCTTCTTTAAAATGCTCATATTTTAATGGTCTTTTTATATATGCAATAATTTCTTTTACTCCATAATCGTCTGATGCCCTAGTAACAAAAGAAAGAGAACCGTTATTTACAAAGTTGGGGGTTGATAAAAACTGTATCTTAGGAAGCTCATCTTTTTTAACAGAAAGATTTAAAGTTAAATGATTAATATTTTTTTTATTTACAATAATATTTTTTTTCTCATCTATGAAAATTGTGGCTTCATAATTACCAGTATCAATTTTTCGCACCTCAATATTATTATCGTTTGACTTGATAGAAAATTTTGAGTGATTTGTATTTATATATAAATTCAATATAGAGTTTATGGGAACTATTTCTTTAAAGTTATTAATTTTATTTGATTTAGCTACTTCTAATAATTTCTTTTCTGTATTTGTATAATTAGGAGGACTTATCCAAGCTTTAAAGTGAAAATATTCGTTACTAATAATATATTGACTAAATTTAGTGAACCCTATGAGATTATACTTGAATCTATTATTTTCATAAGCCCAATAAGCAGAGAGAATCATAATAAAGGTAAAAAGAAACCTTAACTTTAAAGGATCATACTCATCAATTACTAATCTTGGTATGTACAACCTAACATTTTTAATGTTATTCTTTATGTTTTCCTTATGCAAATACCAAAGTTCTTTATTATAGTTTGTACTAGCTGGATAATCTTGAAGTGCTGTTAGAGGGTTGATTGATCTATAGTTTTTTCCATCAATCCATAATAAAGTGTTACTCTTACTATAATATTTGAAATTTTTTAGTAATTTAATTAAAAATAAAAAAAATAAAAATAAAAAAACTGACAATATAAATATATGCCAGATTAATCCGTATATATTAAATATTCCAAATAATAAACTTATTATAAATACCTGTATATAAAATGATAATATTAATAAATACTTTGTGTTTTTTTTTAAGTTAATAAGAAACCAAATAATATTTATTATTATATTTCTTTTAAATATATTTATGATTTCTTTAGCCATGGTGCTGTTTTTTCAAAACTAATAAAGTCTTCTATTTCAATTCTTTTTTTTACTTCAAAATAATTATTTTTGTTAACTAATACTTCGCTTGCTAAGCCTTTACTATTATAGTTGGATGCCATAACATATCCATAAGCCCCTACTTTTTCTATAAAGTAAAGGTCTCCTTGCTTGACTGATTTGGGTATTTTTGCATTTTTAATCATAACATCAGCTGTCTCACATATAGTTCCTACTACTTCAAAGTTTCCATTAGTCTCTTTTTTTAAACTCTTTACTAATGGTTTAATATTATGTTTTGCATCATACAAAGCAGGTCTCATTAAATCATTCATTCCCGCATCAATAATTAAAAAATTTTTACCTTCTGTAATTTTCTTATATAATACCGATGTAACTAGAATGCCTGTATTAGCAACTAAAAACCTTCCCGGTTCTAATATAATTTTTTTATTAGTATTTTTAAAAGTTTTTCTAATTAGACTTACATATTGCTCTAAGAACAATAAACTTTGTTCTTCTTTGTCATAATCAATACCTACACCACCTCCTAAATCAATATTTTCAATTTTATGGCCCTCTTTTTCTAACTCTTTACAAAAGCTTAATACTTTATTAAATGCTCTTTGAAAAGGTTGAGTGCTTAATATCTGTGAACCTATATGTATATCTATCCCTTTAATATTAATGTTACTGTAAAACCTAGACTTGTTATAAATGTCTTTAGCTTCTTTTATGGAAATACCAAATTTATCAGTCTTCTTTCCTGTTGATATTTTTGGATGTCCTCCTGCAGAAATATCTGGGTTTACTCTTAAAGCTATATTGGCAACAACATTTTTTTTTACAGCTATTTTTGAAATTGTCTCCAACTCTTCGGTAGATTCTACATTAAATTGTTCAATCTTCTTTTCTAATGCAAAAGCAATTTCTTCATTATTTTTTCCTACACCCGAATAAACTATTTTACTAGGAGGGATTCCTGCGATTATTGATTTTTTTAACTCTCCTATAGAAACAATATCTGCACCTGCACCACAGTCAGCCAAGGTTTTCAAAATTGAGATATTTGAGTTTGCTTTTACTGAGAATGCTATTACAGAATTAATATTTTTAAGAAGACTTTGTAAAACTTTATAATTATATCTCAAAGCATTTTCAGAATACAAATAAAACGGAGTTTTGATATTTTTACATATATCTTTTACCTTTACACCTTCGCAATAAAAATTATTATATTTGTATTTAAAAAATTTCATTAAAACTTATACAATCTTTCTTCATCAATTTGAATAATACTATCTGTCTCTTCTCCTTCTAAAGATAATTGGCCTTTTTTTCCGCAGCTACTCAGTATTAAACATAAAATTACAAGGGCTTTAATCATTAATCCACTTTTCTTTAGCAAAAACAATTTCTTTTTTTATATTATCAGGACTTGTCCCTCCTGAACTTTTTCTATTATTTATTGAAGCCTCTATGGATAATCTTTCTAATATACTTTTATTTATTCTTTTATCTATTTTTTTAAAATCATTTATCTTTAAGTCATGTATTTGAACATTCTTTTTATCTGCTATTGCAACTATTTTTCCAGTGATCCTATGAGCATCTCTAAAAGGTATATTTAATATTGATACCAAATTATCAGCAACATCTGTAGCTATTATGTGTCCTAAATTGCACATTTTTAGCATTTCATCAGTATTAAAAGTAATTTTTTTAATCATTTCAGACATTACATTCAATGCATCCTTAGCAGTCTGAACGCTGTCAAAAAGAGGTTCTTTATCTTCTTGCATATCTTTAGAGTAGGCTAATGGCAAAGCTTTCATAGTTGTAAATAATGAAACATAATTACCTAGAGTCCTTCCACTCTTTCCTCTAATCAGTTCAGCTGCATCTGGGTTTTTTTTTTGTGGCATAATTGAAGATCCTGTTGAAAATGCATCTGGTAATTTTAAAAAGTTAAAACCTGGAGAACTCCACAATATGATCTCTTCAGATAATCTTGATAAGTGTGAAGATATACAACAACATAAATGCAATGTATCTAATACAAAATCTCTGTCTGAAACTGCATCTATTGAATTATTCATTGGAGCAGTAAAGCCTAAGCTATTTGCAGTTTCATCTCTGTTAACATTAAATACAGTTCCTGCTAAGGCTGCACTTCCTAAAGGAGAAAAATTATGCCTCTTTATTATACTTTCACTATTTTCTCTATCTCTTCCAAACATATTAACGTAAGCTAATAAATGATGTGCAAGTGTTATAGGTTGGGCGGCCTGTAAATGAGTAAACCCAGGCATATAAGAAAAAATATGTTCTTCAGCTTTTCTTATTAAAGTATTTTGTAAGGTTTTAATTAAGTTTATAATATTAAAATTTTCTTCCTTAATCCATAACTTTACATCAGTTGCTATCTGATCATTTCTTGACCTTGCGGTATGTAACTTTTTGCCTACAGGGCCCACTAATTGTATTAGTCTGTTTTCTACATGTGTATGAATGTCTTCAAGTTTATCATCAAAGTTGATTTTATTTTTATCAAACTCTATTTCAATTTTATCAAGAGCTAAAGAAATTCTTTTAAACTCATTTTCAGTAATTATTTTTTGATTATATAGCATTTTTGCATGTGCTTTAGAACCTTTAATGTCTTGTTTGTACAATATGTTATCATAATTTATTGAAGAGTTTATTCTTATCATAGTCTCAGAAGGGCTTTCATTAAATCTGCCTCCCCAAAAGTTAATATTTTTTTTAATTTTTTTTTTCATTTACTCTTTTAAATTCCTAATTAAGATATTGTTATTATGATTAAATATATTAAAACTTTAATTTTATCTTTTTTATTTATCAACTTATTAAATAACTATTTATTTTCTAATGATATAGAAAAAATTCAAATAGTTAAAGATAACTATTACATAGATTCTATAAAATTAATTGATTATAAAGAAAAGAAAAAACTTCTCAAAGAAAAAGAAGCTAAATATTATATAATTAACTTTTGGGCATCTTGGTGTGCTCCATGTATAAAAGAGATGAAAAGCTTAAATTCCCTACAAGTTAAGGCTCCTTACTTAAGAGTGATTACAGTAAGCCAGGACAAAAACATAAGCGTGGCTCAAAAGTTTTTTGAGAAAAATAAATATAAGAATTTAGAAAAATACTTTGATAAAGACAAAAAAATACTTGAATCTCTTCCTATTAGAGGTTTACCTACTACTTTTATTGCCAACAACAACTTCAAGATTTTTGGCAAAGTTGAAGGAGTAATAGAGTGGGACTCAGATGAGTTTCTTAGCTGGCTTAATAAGTTTTAAAGAAAATTATCCAAAGGTCCAAACTTTATATTTTTACTCTTAAAACCGCTAATAGTATCTGCTACTGAAGAACCTATATCAACTGGTAAAGTTGCATCTTCAATTACAATTGCTTCAAAACCTAAAGCCTTAGCATCTATAGCAGTATAATTTACACAAAAGTCTAATGCTAGACCACAAATAAAAACTCTTTTTATTTTAAGACTTTTAAGCAAACCCTCAAGTCCCGTAGGAGTAACTCTATCATTCTCAAAAAAACCTGAATAAGAATCAATCTCTTTTCTGTATCCTTTTCTTATTATAGCTCTAGCATGTTTTACTTCTAGGTCTTTATGAAATTCTGCTCCAATTGTATTAAAAATACAATGAGGAGGCCAAATTACTTGTTTACCATAGGGCATATCAATAGTTGAGAAGGCTTTTTTATCTAAATTATTAGTAGAAAATGAAGTATGATCTTCAGGGTGCCAATCCTGTGTATAAAAAATATAGTTAAACTTTTTTTGTATGAGATTTATTTTCGATATGATTTTATCTCCATTCGTTACCGCTAAAGAACCACCTGGGCAAAAATCATTTTGAACATCTACAACTATTAAGGCATCATTAATCTTACCATATTCTGACGCATCATTATTATCTACTTGATCATTGTGTGCTAATAGTTTTTCTTTTGCAATTAAAGAACTAAGAGCCATAAAACCAAAACCCTTAAAGATATTTCTTCTAGATATTTTAGTCATATTAATTTTGCTTCCCTTCAAAAATAGTATTAATTTTATCGTATAACACATCAAAAGAATTACAACTAAAATACTGACTGTAATTTTTTATAATCGTTTTTGATGACTTGAAAAGTATACCTATATTTGCTTCACTTAACATACCTAAATCATTTAAGCTATCTCCTATTGCAACAGTATTAAAATTTAGTGCATTCATATATTTAAGAGTATAACGTTTATGTTCCTCTATACACATCTTCATCCCACTTATCATATTATTATCATCCACCAAAAGCTCATGGCAAAATACTGTAGGATAATTCAACTTTTGAAATACAGGAGAAGACAAGTTAAAAAATGTATCTGATAATATGATTACCTGGTATTTTTTTCTAATATTTGTTAAGAACTCTAGAGCACCTTCATATGGATTAATTTTCGATGCAATATCAAATAATAAACTTGCCTCAATACTATTCTTACTTAATAATTCAATTCTTATTTTCATTAATTCTTTATAGTCACTTACATCTTTTGTAGTTAGTTGCAAGTCTTTAATACCTGTCTTCTCAGATAAAGAAACCCAAATCTCTGGTATCAAGACGCCTTCTAAGTCTATTCCTATAAAATTCATTAATTTATACGCTTAAGATATTTCTTCAGTAAGTTTTGGTATAGTAGTAAATAAATCTCCGATTAAACCATAATCAGCTATCTGAAATATTGGCGCATCTTCATCTTTATTAATAGCAACTATAACTTTGCTGTCTTTCATCCCTGCCAAGTGTTGAATAGCTCCAGATATACCAATTGCTAAATAGAGTTCAGGTGCTACTACCTTACCTGTTTGACCGACTTGATAATCATTAGAAATATATCCTGCATCAACTGCGGCTCTGCTGGCTCCTATGGCTGCGCCCATTTTATCAGCTAATTTTTCAATTATTTCAAAATTTTCCTTAGAACCAACTCCTCTTCCTCCAGAAACAACAATTTTTGCTGAAGATAAATCAGGTCTCTCACTTTTTGTTATTTCCTTGCTGACAAATTTAATTGTTTGAACTTCTGAAATATCGGATAAGATTTCTACTTCTGCATTTCCTCCTTCAATTTCAATGGGGTCAAATGCAGTACCTCTAATAGTAAGCATAATTATATTATCTTTTGAGCGAACTGTAGCAATTGCATTTCCAGCATATATTGGTCTATCGAATGTATTGTTGTCATGAATCCTTATAACATCTGATATAGGTTGTAAATCTAATATAGCGCCTAATCTTGGCATAAAATTTTTAGAAAAGGTTCCAGACGGAGCTAATATATATTTATATTTAGCAACAATTTCAAGCAAGCATTTTACCATATTCTCCGCTAAAACATTTTCTATTTTTTTATTGAAAGAATAAATTTTATTTAAACCGTTTATTCTTTTTATGTTTTCTATGTTTTCTGGGTTTAAAACTAGTAAATCTATTTCTTTGCTTAACTTAGTAGCAGCTGATATTGTAGCAAGGCTTGCTCTATTAGGTAAACCATTATCCTGTTCTACTATTACTAAACAACTCATAATATTCCCTCTTTATTTTTAAGAACTTCAATTAGCTGATCAGAGCTTTCTAACATCTTAACAGCCCCTCCTCTTTCAGGCGGATTTTCAACTTTAATAACGTCTAGTCTATTTTCTATATCAATATTTAAATCTTCTAGATTAATAATGTCTAAAGGTTTACTTTTTGCTTTCATTATATTGGGCAATGAAGCATATCTAGGCTCATTTAATCTCAAGTCAGTGGTTACAATACAAGGCAAGTCTGCTTTAATAGTTTCTAAGCCACCATCTATCTCTCTTGTAACTAATAATGATTGACCCTCTTTAGAAATTTTAGATGCAAAAGTTGCTTGAGGAAATTTCATAATACCTGCAAGCATTTGTCCTGTTTGATTAAAATCATCATCAATTGCTTGTTTTCCTAAAATAGTTAGGTCACTTTTTTCTTTATTAACAAAATGTGCTAATACTTTTGCCACTGCGAGAGGTTCAAGTTCTTGTTCTGTTTTAACCATAATACCTCTATCAGCTCCCATAGCCAAAGCAGACCTTATAGTTTCCTGCACGCTTTGGTTTCCTATTGATATTACTGAAACTTGATCTGCCACATTTTGTTCTTTAAGTCTAATTGCTTCTTCAACCGCAATTTCATCAAATGGATTCATCGACATTTTAACGTTTTCTTTGTCTACTCCAGTTTTATCGTGTTTTACTCTAATTTTTACGTTGTAATCTACTACTCTTTTTACAGCTACTAAAATTTTCATAATTTCCTTAGTTTTTTATTAATCCAAATATAATTACTATAAATAATATGGCGACAGCTTGAAATAACACTCTCATTCTCATTAGTTTTTGCGACCAATTTTTATTAAAATTATCTCCTCTAGCCATAGCAATCACTCCTAAAGTCAAAACTAAAAATACCGCGATAGAAAAAAAGATGACACCAAAATTTAAGATAAATTGCATTTAAACCTTTATTTATGAGTATAGTATTAATATATATATATATATTATCATAAAAAATTGTATACTTAAATAGTTATGGTTAAAGATAGAAATCTAGAAGGTCCTATTATAGAAACAGAAGAAGACACTCATGCTTTAGTCTTTTTCTTGCATGGCTGGGGATCAGATGGTAATGACCTTATACAGATTGGGCAGATGTGGAAATCACAATTACCCAAAGTAACCTTACTTTCTCCAAATGGACCAGAAGTATGTGCAGGTAATCCTCATGGAAGACAGTGGTTTGATATACTTAACAATAAAGAAGCACAAACATTAAGTGAATTACATCAAGCCTATTTGGATTTAAAAAAATATATAAAGATTAATTTAGACAAATATAAGGTTCAAAAAAATCAATATTTCCTTGTAGGATTTAGTCAAGGAACAATGTTGGCTTTATATTTGGCTTTAAGAGAAAAACTGTTAGGTGTAGTTGGTTATTCAGGAGCCCTATTGGGAATTATACCAGAAGATACTCTTACAAAAAACGAGTTTTTATTAGTACACGGCAAAAATGATAATGTAGTCCCAATAGAAAAAATGTATGAAGCTGTAAAGAAACTAGAACATTCATCTAGTTTTCTTAGCAGTAAGGTATTTGATAATTTAGAACATTCTATAAATGAAGAAGGTCTGCAAGATGGTTTAAACTTTATTAAAAGTAGAATAAACGACAATAAATAAATTCTTTAAAGGAGTAAAAAATAACTAGTTTAGAAAATAGTCCTTGTTTGGTTTTAAATGCAGATTATCAACCCCTTAGCTATTTTCCATTGTCTTTGTGGGGATGGCAAGATACTATCAAAGCAGTTTTTTTAGATAGAGTCAATATTGTTGCTGAATATGAAAAAAAAGTAAATGCTTCTCATTTCTCTATGAGGCTGCCTAGTGTAATCTCATTAAAAAAATTTATACCAATAAATAAAAGAATTCCTTTCACTCGTTTTAACTTGTTTTTAAGAGATCATTTTAAATGTCAATATTGTAATACAAAATTTAAAGCTTCTGATTTAACGTTTGATCATGTCATATCAAGAGCGCGTGGAGGTTTATCTAATTGGGAAAACGTAGTGTCAGCATGTTTTAAATGTAATAATAAAAAGGGTAGTATGAGTTGTAAAGATGCTAATTTGAAATTAGTAAAGGCACCAAAGAAGCCAAGTTTTTTTGAGCTTCGAGAGGCTGGAAAACTATTTCCACCTAACCACTTACACCATACTTGGAATGACTTTCTCTATTGGGATACAGTTTTAGAGTCAAATTAATTTCTTATTATGTTAATTAAAGAAAAAAAAATTAGTCTAGCTTTATTTTTTTTTTCTATATTTGCCATTTTTTCTGTAAGGGTTATTTATAACTTTTATTTAAATTTACCTTTACACTTTGATGAAGCTCAATACTGGGATTGGTCGCAAAACCTTGATTGGGGATATTTTTCTAAACCACCATTTTTAGCTTTTTTAATTAGATTAATTACAGAAACATGCGGAAGCGGAGAAAATTGTATAAAATCTTTATCTGCTTTTATTCATTCCCTTACAAGTATTATTATTTTTCTATCAGTTTATAGTATGACTAAAAATTATAAAAAATCTTTTTTTGGATCTTTGCTTTTCTTATTAATGCCAGGAATTACGTTTTCTAGTTTTATGATTTCTACAGATGTACCATTAATTTTTTTTTCCTCGCTTATAGCTTTAATTCTGATAAAAAGCTATTATTCCAAAGTATTTCATAATACCTATGTTTTTCTATTAGCTCTTGCTCTTGCATTAGGTTTCTTATCAAAGTATGCAATCTTTTATATTATTCTATCCTGCCTTTTAAGTACTATCATATTTAAAGATTGCCGTAGTTTTTTTTTAAGAAAACAATTTATCATTACTTTATTTATTACAGTAATTTTGATTTTACCTAATATTTTTTGGAACTATAAAAATCAATTTGTTACTTTTTCTCATACAGCTGATAATGCTAATTTAAATTATATTCAATTAAATTTTTTACAGGGTATAATATTTTTATTTTCTCAAATAGTAATGTTTGGAATTATTCCTATTATACTTTTATTCTATAAATATATTTCATTAAAAAATACTTATACTTTACAAAAAATTCTGTTTTTATGCTTTATCTTTCCTATAATACTTGTGTTTTTATTAGCTATATTTTCAAGAGCTAATGCTAATTGGGCAGTAGTAGGCTACCCTTTTGGTTGTATATTGTTGGCCAGTTTGATAAATATAAAAAATAATTTTTACAAGAATATTTGCTTGATTAATCAATACATATTTTTTGCTGCTATATTTCTCTTAGCCAGCATATTACCACTTTTTGACTTAGACCCTTTTTCAAAAGTAAGACATATTAAAATTCTATCTGAAGTTTTAAAAAAGGAATTAATAAATGGAGAAAATATTGCTTTTATGGCTGATGATAGAGAGGACTACGCTCATCTATTATATTACTTAAAAGATATAGACGTCAAAAAAGCAAAATGGAACGGAGATAATAGGATAGATGATCATTATGAGCTTACTACACATCAAAACCATTTAATAGGTAAAAAAGTTTTGTTTGTTACTAGAACAAAACCTACTGATGCAATGATTGAAAAAAGTAGCTCGTACGAAAAAATAGATAGTCTTATTTTTAAAACTAATAAAAGGTCTAAGATATTTAATATTTACTTATTTAAAGATTGGAAATAATTTACTTATTATCTCTAATTAAACTTAAAACGTCTTTTAAAAATATTTTGATATTTTTTAATATTGTTTTAACGTTCAAATTTATTTTATTTTGTTTATTTATAAAATATAAATTTCTTCCATAAATAAGTAGTCCTGTAGCCTGTCCCATAATAAAAACAGGGTCTTTTCTATGAATTGCATATACTAATAAAGTAATCCCTCCTAAAATACTAAAAAACCAAAAACCTAATGGAATTATACTTTTTTTATTAATTTCACTATAAATCCATTGTAATATAAATCTTGCTGAAAAAAATATTTGCCCAGCAAACCCTATTATTAACCACCCCAGACTAATTTCCATATTTAACTCTCCTTATTCTCTTTATATTTTTATTTTTATCAATAATTATGGGCCAGACAGACCTTTTTCTTAACCAAACAACTCCAAATATGTCATTTATACCCACTAAAAACCTTTCATAGTTTGAATACTTTGACATGCCACTATTTCTTTCTCTATGATTAACTGCAATAGAAATAACTTCTCCGTGAAACATTTTATATAAGAAAGGTAAAAATCTGTGTATGTGATTAAAAAAAGGTAATAATAAAAAATCTTTTTTTCTAAAAATTTTAAGTGCACAACCTGTATCTGGCGTATTATCCTTTAAAATTAATTTTCTTATTTTAAACGCTAACCTAGAAGCTATCTTTTTAGAAATACTATCTATCCTTTTCACTCTATTTCCTATAACCATCATAAAATCAACTTTTTCATTAAAACTTCTCAGTAATTTTAGAATATCCTTAGGATCATTTTGTCCATCTCCGTCCAAGGTAGCTATAAAATCATACTTTGCATTTAATACTCCTGTTTTAAGGCCTACACTTTGTCCATAATTTTTTTTATGAGTAACTATCAATATATTTTTTCTCTTTTTACTAATTTTTTTAAGAACTTCTTGAGTATTATCATCAGACCCATCGTCTACTACTACTATTTCATAAGTTATTTTTTTTTGTAAAACTGTATTAATTTCTTTTATTAGATTGCTTATATTATCTTGTTCATTAAAAATGGGTATTACTACTGATATTTTATTAATCATTTAAACTCTCTATATTTTCTAATCTTTTTTCTATTTCCTCGTATTCTAAGCTATTTTTATCAATTAGACTTAGTAATTTTTTATAATATCTTCTAGAAAGAGGTCTTTTATCTTTACTATAATAATAATTAGCTAAAACAATTAGGGCAGATATATTGTTTTCATCCTTTTCTATTATTTTATTAAATAAATTTAATGTTTTATTACTTATATCTTTTTTTTCTAATAACAGTCTAGTATTCGCCTCACCAATCATTAAATCTATATCTTCTATATCCAACTCTCTACCTTTCTCAAATGCTTCTAAAGCTCCTACAAAGTCGAAGAGAAAATATTTAGTCTGAGCTAATTTTTTTATTAAATCAATATTTTCAGGCTCTTCAAGTATTTTTTTTTCTAGATTTTCAACAACTCTAATTAAATCTTGAGGTTTTATATTGCTCGCATCAAATATAGAAATATTATTACTAATTTTATTTATAATACTATTGCCAATCCAAAAATTAGATATTTGCATATATATAAGAGTAACTAAACTTAATAATACGATAAAATAGGTTAAGAATATAAGGCGTCTTTTTTTCTTTTTATTTTTTATAATAAATTTTAAAATAAAATAAGTTAGTAAAGCAGTTAAAATAAAAATGAATATAAAAATGTATATCATTTCTTTTTTTTGATTATTATTTTCCTGAAACCTACAACTCCTATTATTACAAAAGATAACATTGGAGCTAACCATAATAATAAATTAACCTCATTAAATAGTGGCTTGAATAATATAAATTCCCCATATCTTTTTACTAAGTATTCTTTTATTTCTTGTTTGCTTTCTCCATTTTCTAGTTTTTCATATATTATCTCTTTTAAGTCTTTAGCTAAATCTGAATCTGAGTCTAGAAGAGATTGATTCTGACATACTAGACATCTAAGCTCCGAAGAAAGTTCTCGCATTTTATTTTCTAAATTAACTTCAGTTTGGTTCGTAAAACCTAAATTAAAAAAAAGAAAAAACTTTATAAAGAAGATTGCTTTAATTAAAATCATATCGTTATATCTATTTATTCAGTAAATTTATTATATTTTCAAACTTTTCTATAGTCAAAGGACCCACTTGTTTATATTTTATTTTCCCAGAAGCATCAACAAAATAAGTTTCTGGCACTCCATACAGTCCAAGTTCTATTGCTGCTCTTCCTTTCTCATCTAATAATACTGCCTTATAAGGATTTCCTAATTCTTCTAAAAAGCTTTTTACATTTTTTTTACTATCTTTATAAGCAATCCCAATTATGATGTTATCCCTGCTGAACTTATCTAAAACTTTATGTTCAACTCTACATGGCGCACACCATGAGGCGAAGTAATTTATAATAAAAGGTTCTTTCTTATAAATATCATTTAAAGAAATATTGCCTTCAAAGAATTCTAAAGGTAAGATAGGCAAGTCTTTATTTAATAAAGCAGAACTTAATTCTTTACTTTCTTTAATGTGAGTAATTTTCCAATATAAAAAAAAAGATAAAATAAAAAATAATACTATTGGTAAAGTTTTGAGATATTTCAAACAAAGCCCTTTTTTCTTTTTCTATCAAGAATAGATATAATTCCTCCAATAGCCATTAAAAATGCTCCCCCCCAGATTAAAACTATAAATGGATTAAAATAAACTCTTACTATTCTTTTTCCTGAATTTATAGGCTGTTGCTGTCCCATTACTATGTATAAGTGACTAAATATATTTCTATAGATACCTGCTTCTGTTGTTGGCATGCCAGTATCTAAATAAACTCTTCTCTCTGCATGCATTGTTATATTTTTCTTATTCAAACTTACTAAAAATTGACCTTTCTCAGCTATCCAGTTTTTTTCTCGTTTTTCAATAACTTTTTCAAATAATATTGTATACTGTGCTACTTTAACTTCTTGACCCTCTAATAATATACCTTCAAAGTACTTTTTTCCTGAATCAGAGACTGCTACACCCAAAATAAAAACAGCTAAACCTATATGAGCAATATACATGCCATAGGTAGAAATAGGTATTGAAAATACTTTTTTAAGTTTTAATAGTCTAGATTTTTTTTTATTGCTAACCTTATCTAGAAAATCATTCATGATAGATACTAATAACCAAATAAACATAGCAACTCCTATATAGAATATAATTGGACCCTCTAATAAAAAGATAGTTAAAAATATAAAAAATATAAAAATAGCAAATGCTTTTCCTATTTTCCTAAGAAAACCATCTAGATTGTTATTTTTCCAATTTATATTAATTATAAATCCGCTAGCAAAAATAGCCGGTATTATAAGAGGTAAAAAAACTAAATTAAAATAAGGAGCACCTACTGAAATATCCTTGCCTGTTGCAACCTCTACAAAAAGAGGCCATAGAGTACCAATCAAAATAGTTACCGCTGAGGAACATAAAAATATGTTATTAAGTAATAAACCTCCTTCTTTTGAAGCTAAATGGAATTTAACATTATTTTCTATTTTATCGTATTTAACTATATATAATATCAGTGAGGCTGAGGTTATAATAAATAAGAAGCTTAATATGTATATTCCTCTTGCTGGATCAGAAGCAAATGCATGTACTGAAGTTAGTAATCCAGATCTAACTATAAACGTTCCTAACAAAGTTAATGAAAATGCTATAATAGATAACAATATTGTCCAAGACTTTAAGCTATCGCGCTTCTCTGTTACCCTATTAGAATGTAACAATGCAGTTAAAAGCAACCACGGCAATAAAGATATATTTTCTACAGGATCCCAAAACCACCATCCTCCCCAACCTAACTCATAGTATGCCCAAAATGAACCTAATGTGATACCTAATGTTAAAAAAATCCAGGAGACTAAAATCCAAGGTCTAATTTCTTTTGCCCAATCTCTATCTATTTTCTCCTCTAGTAAGGCCGCAATAGAATAGGCAAATGGTATTATTAATCCAACATACCCTAAATATAATAAAGGGGGGTGAAATGCTAAACCTGGATCTTGCAAAACAGGGTTAAGTCCGTTCCCCTCTTCTGGTATAGGATTAATTCTAATAAATGGATTAGACGTGAAAAGTGTAAACCCTATAAATCCTGCATTTACTAAATTTGTTGTGAAAAAAACTTTTGAAATAAAATACTTATTATTATTTTTAGTAAATAAAGTTAGAAAAAAACCATATACACCAAGTAATGCTAACCACATTAATAAAGATCCCTCATGGTTTCCCCAAGTACCAGATATTTTGTATAAGAGTGGTTTATTAGTATGAGAATTATTGTAAATGTTTAAAATACTAAAGTCTGATAATACATAACTAATAATTAAAGTTATAAATGAAGAAATTAAAAAAAAACAAATAATTAAATTAACTTTTCTTAATATTTCATAATTAAAATTAGAAAAATTTATAAAGCAAGTATTTATTGAAGTAGCAATTTGGAGTATCGATAAAACAAATGCAAATATTAACAATATTAGTCCTATCTCACCTATCATATTTATACTCCTCATCTATAGCCTTCTTAACCTGAGGAGGCATATAGTTCTCGTCATGTTTTGCTAAAACTTTTTTAGCAATAAATTCTTTTTTTTTTTCATCAAAGAAACCCTCAACTACTACTCCTTGTCTTTCTCTAAAGAGATCAGGAAGAATTCCTTCATATATAACATTTATAATATTTTTATTATCTGTAATAGAAAATTTAACTTTGATTCCATCAGAGGTAAAATTTACGCTTTTTTCTTTTACTAAGCCTCCCACTCTAATATTTCCTTTAATACTATTTTTTTTTTCTTTTAATGTTGATGGGCTATAAAAGAATACTATTTCTTCTTCTAATGCTTTCAAAACAAAAAAAGTAGCGGCAGCTAAACTAATAACAATTAACAAAACGTAATTAAACCTTACAAATTTCTTACTTTTAAACATATAATTTTCATCTCTGTTTTGCGTTAATATACTTTACCTTTTTTTCGATACTTTTTTTCCTTAAGATTACTTTTACTGTTAATAATAATAACAAAATAAACCAAACGATGTAAGATGACCAAATAAAAAACCCATAACCATTCATTTCTAAAAATAAATTAATTTTATTTAATAACACCAACTAAGCCTTTTTATTTAAATTTACAAACTGTTTTTCTTTTATAGCTGACTCTACATTAGTTAAAATCAAAAAAGAAAATAATAGTAACACACCAACGGACATAACTAACAAAGGGATTAACATATCTATACTTATTGATGGACCTCCCGCCCTTATTATACTTGCGGGTTGATGTAAAGTATTCCACCAATCAACAGAAAATTTAATAATAGGTATATTTATTGCACCAATTATAGAAAGATAAGCAAATGATAAATCACCATTAGTACTATATTTAAAAGCTTTATCTAGAAAAATTAAACCCATATAAATAAATAATAATATTAAAAAAGAAGTTAGCCTTGCATCCCATACCCAATAAGTTCCCCATGTTGGCTTTCCCCATAAAGAACCTGTAACTAATGTAATTAATGTAAATGTAATTGCTATAGTTGGAATTTCTTTTGCTATCAAAATAAACAAGGGAAACTTCCATATAATATATGATAAGCTCAAGAAAAAAATTAGTATGTATGCAAAAAGACTTATCCATGCTGAAGACACATGAATGTACATTATTCTAACTGTTTCACTTTGTTGGTAGTCTGGTGGAGACCAAAATAAAGCCATAATAATACCTATTAAAATAAATATAAATGAACTAAAAAAACAAATATTTCTTAATGGCTTTATAGTAATTATAAAGTTATTAGGGTTGGCATATTTATGAAATATTTTAAACATTTTTAATTAATAACCATTTTCAGTATTTTAGAAGTTAGTAAAGGAAATAACATTATTCCTAGACTTAAAATAGCTAATAATAAATAAAACTCAGCATTAATACTGTTATCAATATTCCCTGTTCCCAAAACTCCAAATATTATAACTGGTAAATAGAAAGGAAGAGTGATAAAGGTTAAAATAGGTCCTCTAACCATAGATCCCAACATAAGTGCAGCTATAGGTGAACCAATAAGTGTAAATATTGGTGTTCCCAAAAGCAAACCAAAAAACAAGTAAAGGCTGTTGTTATTATTTCCAGATAAAATATAAGAACATAAAGGTGAAATAATTACTATAGGTAAACCACTAAAAAGCCAATGGCTTATACATTTAGCATAAACTATAACATTTAGAGGTACTCCGTTAACAACATAATATAGCAGAGTGCCATCATTGTGATCTTCTTTGTACATTTGGTCTAAAGCTATTAAATTAGCAAATAAAGAAGAGATCCAGATAGCAGAAATTGATATGTCTAAAGCTAGATAATTACTATTTGCCAGAGATAAAGGAAATACTAAAAGACATAATAAAAAAAAAGATATAGTAAACCAAGCATTATTAGATAAAAAGTTATCTTTAAGATCTTTTTTTAAAACTATTAAAAATGTATTAAACAATTTCTATTTCCTTTTTACTCTTAACATTCAATATTCTTCTAGACTCATGAGTAGACATGAGGACAATTCCATTATTATTTATATTTTTTTCTATCATTTTAGATATCATATTCCTATTAATTGCATCCATCCCTGAATAAGGCTCATCTAGTAGCCATATTTTGCTTTTCAATAAAAAAAGTCTTATAAATGATAATTTTTTTTTTTGCCCGTAAGACAAAAACCCTATAGGAGAATAAATTAATTTTGATAATGAAAATTTTCTTACAATGTCTTCGAGGATTATTTGAGATTTGTATACTTCTCTCCAAAAATTAATAAACTCTTCCACCGTTTCGTAATCTTTTAAGCCAAATTTATGCCCTACATAACCAATTTTGTTATTTTTAATTTTCCATTTAATAACTCCTTGATGAGGTATTATACCTGCTAGACAGTGAAGTAATGTAGTTTTTCCCGTACCATTTTTTCCTTTTATAACTAACAGTTGTCCTTTATAAACTTTAAAAGTTAAAGGTTTAAAAATATTAATACTATTTCGGGTACATGAAACCTTATTTACTATTAATGACAGATTTTCTTTCATATAGAATTAATTATGATTATGGTCTCTCTTATCTTCTATAACAATACCATCATTAGGGATTTCACCTTCTTCAACAAAATTTACGTTTACATTAAGTTTAAATTGGTTTTTAAAGAAGTTCTGTACATCTTGAGCAGAGCTTTCACTATTTTTTCTAACCTCACATTGTAAATCAGGGCTATCTATATAATTTTTAGTTCTAATTACTAATCTGGACTTAATAATATTCTGAAAGTTTTTAGAAATTTGGTTTATTTGTTCAGGGTTAATAAATAATCCTTTTACTTTAGTAGATTGTTCTGCTCTACCCATCCATCCTTTAATTCTAAGATTAGTTCTACCACACGGGCTAGGTTCATTAATTATAGCAGATAAATCTCCTGTTCCAAGTCTGATCATTGGGTAATCAGATAAAAGTTTTGTAACTACTATTTCTCCAACTTCTCCAATTTCAGCTTGCTGATCAGATCCTGGCTTTACTATCTCAAGAATTATATTCTCTTCAACTATCATACCATTATTTACATTTTCATTACTATCTTTTGTTTCATAAGAAATACAGCCTACTTCAGCTGTTCCATACATTTGCAAAGGACAAATATTATAATTTTCTTTCAAGTAATTCCTAAGTTCTTTAGGAAATGGCTCTGCTCCTACTAGAGCATTTTTAATAATAGATGTATCTATTCTCTTTTTATTAATGTTATCTAGAATAATTTTCAAAAATGATGGTGTTCCTATATAAAAATTCGGATTAAGTGCCTCTATTGTAGCAATTTGTAGATCTGTATTTCCTATACCTCCGGGTACTACTGAACATCCTACAGAATTAGCAGAATTGCTTAACATAATACCTGCCGGACCTAAATGATATGAAAAAGTATTATAAACTAAGTCTCCCTCTCTTAGTCCAGCAGCATGTAAAGAACTTGCCATATTCCAAAAATCTCCAGCTTCTCCTGGTTCAAAAATTGGCCCTGGAGAAGCAAACATATAATCAAATTTGTTTACATCTTTAGTATTTAATTCTGCATATGGAGGATGTTCTTTCTGCAATTCTATCAAGCTGGATTTTCTGGTCACTGGAATATTATTAAAATCTTCTCTAGATTTAATATTTTCTAGACTAATGTTTCTTAATTTTTCTTTCCATCCATTAGACATTGATGTAATTCTAATAAGTTTTTCATTTATTTTATGGAAAAGCTCAGCTTCTCTTTTTATTGGATCTTGTATTTCTTTTTCACTAAAAAAAGAACTGTCTTTACCTTTTTTCATAACCAACGTTTTCTTCTTTTATATGATTTTAAATCTTTAAATGACTTTCTTTTTTCATTGCCACCTCCTAAATAAAATTCTTTTACATCTTCATTCTCAGCTAATTCAGTTGACAATCCCTCCATGACTATTTTACCATTTTCCATAATGTAGGATCTAGAAGACAAGTTAAGGGCTAATTTAGCATTTTGTTCAACTAAAAGTATTGTAATACCCAAATCTTTATTTAATTTTTTTATTATATCAAAAACTTCTTTCACTAACATAGGAGAAAGCCCCATAGATGGTTCATCCATTAAAATTATTTTAGGTTTTGCCATTAATGCTCTGCCTATAGCAAGCATTTGTTGCTCACCCCCTGATAAGTATCCTGATAAACCTTTTCTATCCCTTAGCCTAGGAAAAAAATTCATGACTTCTTCTATATCTACTTTTATATTTTTTCTATCAGATCGTGTATGAGCCCCTAGTCTTAAATTTTCTTCTATAGTCATATCTGCTATACATCGTCTTCCTTCCATTACTTGGAATATACCGTTCTTTACTATATCAGAGGGATTAGATTTAGTTATCTCTTTTCCTTCGAAAAGTATATTACCTTTTGTAGTTTCTCCATCTTCTGTTTTTAACAAACCTGATATAGATTTAAGAGTAGTAGATTTTCCAGCTCCGTTTGCTCCTAAAAGAGAAACTATTTCTCCTTTGTTCACCTCCATACTAAGACCCTTAATTACGAGAACAACTTCATTATATACTACTTCTATATTTTTTATTTTGAGCATTTTTTTCTATTAATACTAATAACCTCTCCATTCAGCTCTTCTTGGAAGTGAAATCTGGTCTTCTTTTACTAATTGTATAACCTTACCCTTCATTAGTTCATCTACGCTTTTTTTATCAGTTGGGCCATTTACTTTAACCATATATATCGGCACTTCCATTAAACCTCTATGATCATCATTTTTCCAATTAGAAGGCAAACAAATACCCTCCAAACCTTTTGGAACCCAGTTTTTATTTTCATACATAGCATTTCTTATTCCTTCTCCGTCTAACTTTCCCGCAGAAATAGCTATTTTCATTGCTTCTGCTATATAAAACATTGAACATACAGCAGAAATATAATGTACTGATCTATACTGTTCTTTTTTTCCAGACATTGCGGATACCTCTTTAATTAGTTCCATTCCCTTGCCTTTATCTCCCCAAACTGAACTTGTCCTTACCGCGAACACTATACCATCAGCTGCTTTTCCTGATGCTTTAATAACAGTCTCATCTATTCCCCAAACGTTAGTCATAAACTGCACCTCTGCTCCTACTGTATTACAAGCTTTTAATAATGCTGTCGTTGAGTTTGAAGAATTAGCTAAATAGGCATAATTAGCTTGGATCTGTTTTAATGTAAGGCATTGTGCTGTAAAATCTCCCGGAGCTAATGTATAATTTATAACAGATAATACTTCTAATCCAAGTTCTTGGGCGTATTCCTGACATGCCTGCTTAGGTGCATTTGGATAAGGGTGATTATCACCCATATGCACAAATTTAGGCGTACCTGATTTACCTTTTTTTTTCCAATCTTCTAAAGCCCAAGAAACTAATGCTCTACAGGCATCTGAATAGGACGGTCCGTAAAAAAAGTTGTATGGTGCTGCCTTAAAAGAATTTGGTGCTTTACCAGTAGGATCAGTTAATTGTCCTGCATAAGAACCGGAAAAAAAAGGAATTTTATCTCTAGCAATGGTCCCCATTAGTGCCTCAGTATCAGCGGTTCCCCAACCTATAACAGTTATAACTTTTAGTCTAGATTTCCATCTCTTATATGTAGCTACAGCTCTTGGAGCTTTATAACTATAATCCACCGTATCTAACCTAATTTTTCTTTCGTTAATACCTCCATTTTTATTTATCCACTTGATAGCATCTATATGACCTTGGCCGAAGGGTTTTCCAACACTAGAGGTTGGGCCAGTAAAATCAACTAATTGTCCTACTGGAATATCTTTTGAAAAAACCTTGTATGAATAAAAAAATCCATAAGTTAAAAATGTTACAAATACTATTTTTTTTTAAATAATTTATCATCTATACCTCCTGTAAACTAATATGAAAAAGGATACAATTTAAACCATGCCCTAATCTGTCCCCAACGATAGGCTAATCCATTAGGTTCAAAAATCAAGAATAATATTATTACTAATCCAATAGATCCTTCTTTTATAAAAGGAATAGCTTCTGATAGAGATAAATAACTGTCTATAGAAGTTCCCGCAAGAGACCTAGTCAACCAATCCATAACCTCAGGAAGTAAAACCATAAAAGCTGCTCCCATCATTGATCCTCTAATTGAACCCAAACCTCCTATAATAATCATAGCCAGAAAAGTTATAGATAACTGTATATTAAACTCTTCTATTGATACAAAGTTTAAATAATGACCATATAGTGCACCACCAAGGCCTGCAAAAAAAGAAGAGATTCCAAATGACAATATTCTGTACTTTGTTAAATTAATACCCATCATTTCAGCTGACAGATAGTGATCTCTAACAGCTAAAAATGCTCTACCATCTCTTGTTCTCATTAAATTACTAGCAATTATAAAGCTTACGACCACCCAAAATAAAACTATGAAAAAATACTTGGCATCTGTATCAAAGAAAACTCCAAAAACCTTTAGTGGTTCAGCAGAGGCTCCATCTACACCACCTGTGAACCAAGAAGCTCTGGAAAAAAAATCTTCCATTATAAATTGTGCTGCCAAAGTAGCTATTGCTAAATAAAGTCCCTTAACTCTGGCGGCAGGAATACCAAAAAGAAGACCTGTAAGTGATGTTAAAAGTGCGGCTAATGGTATTGAAAATAAGACAGGAACAGAAAAATTATTATTAAGCCAAGCTGAAGCAAAAGCTCCAAATCCGAAAAAAACTGCATGTCCTACTGAAATTTGTCCAGTAAAACCTACAAGAATATTTAAACCTAAGGCTGCAATTGCATAAAAACCTATATAAATTAAAAGAGAAATTAAATAAGAGTCTAAATATAAAGGGCTTAAAATTAAAGCTATTACACCTATACAGGCAAGAAAAAAACTTTTTTTATCCTCAAACATAGACATGTCATGTTTATATGATGTTCTGTAATCTCCGCATGGTCTACTGTTTTTTAAATTCATAATTACACTCTCTCAATATCTTTAGTTCCAAAAAAGCCATAAGGCTTTATCATCAATATAACAATCAATGCATAAAAAGGTGCAATTCTAATTAGATTGCCAACCTTCAAATACTGTACATCCATATAATGAGCAAAATGCTCTAATAAACCAATAGCTAAACCACCTAAAATAGCTCCTAGTACAGAATCTAAACCGCCTAATATAACCGCAGGAAAAACCTTAATACCCATAAACGCTATACCTGAGGATATTCCATTAACAATTCCAAATACTACTCCAGCTACAGCAGATACCATTGCAGAAATAGCCCACGCTGCAGCAAATACCTGTTTTATTGAGACGCCTAGAGATTGAGCTGCTTGTTGATCAAAAGCAGTTGCTCTCATGGCTAAACCGAGTCTAGACTTTTTAAAAAATAGCGCGAAGCTAATCATGATGAAAATACTTATCAATCCACTCATAAGGTAGGCTGTTTGAACATTTAATCCAAAAATGTTTAAGCTCTCCGTTTTAAAAATACTAGGAAAAGGTTCAGTAAAAACACCAAACATCCAATTCATCATAGCTTGAAAAAATATTGAAAGACCAATTGTGACCATAATTATTGAAATAATTGGCTCTCCGATTAACGGCCTCAATATTATTATCTGCACTAATATTCCAAAAAATATCATAAATATTAATGTAATTATAAATGCCAAATAAAATGGCAATGCAAACTTTGCTAGCAACCACCAACAGGCCCAAGCTCCTACAAGTAAAAATTCACCTTGTGCAAAATTAACTACCTGACTTGACTTATAAATTAACACAAAGGACATTGCTACTACCCCATAGAGAAGGCCAATTATGAAACCATTAACTAATAATTGAATTAAAAAATTAAGCGCCATTATTATTCTCCAAATTTATTATTTTAAGCTCAGTATTAATTTTTTGAGTACCCCCATCTTGCAATTTTATAGATGTATTAATTGCTATTATATCTTTGTTGCTATAAAGAGCTTGAACTATATCTTCGTATTTTTTGATTACAAATTTTCTACGTAGTTTTTTTGTCCTAGTTAACTCATCATCATCAGCATCAAATTCTTTATAAAGAAGTACAAACTTTTTTATTCTTTGTTTTTTAGGTAATGTTTCATTTACCTTTATAGTTTCTTCTGTAATTAAAGACTCTATTTCCTTTTTAGCTGCTAAGTCAGAATATGTTGTAAATGCAATTCTCTTGCCCTCAGCCCATTTAGAAAGCACAGAGTATCTTACACATATAATAGCTGATAGATATTCTTTATCTGATCCTATTACTGCTGCTTCAGCAATATAAGAAGAAAATTTTAATTTATTTTCAATATATTGTGGTGAATATCTAATTTTGTCTATAGTGTAAGACATATCAGTCATCCTATCGATAACTACAAGGTGTTTTTGCTTATTTATATAACCAGCATCTCCCGTATGAAACCAACCATTTTTTAAAAATGTATCTTCAGTATTCAAGTAACCACTCATGCTATTAGGATTTTTTACAATAATTTCTCCTATTCCCTCTTTGTCTGCTTGTTCAATTTTAACTTCAATACCTTCAAAAGGATACCCTACAGAATCAAAGTCAATCTCATTTTCATTATGAATTGTATATGCTCCTATCTGTTCCGTTTGGCCATATAATTGTCTCAGAGGAATCCCAATATCAACAAAAAATTTAAAAGTATCTGGACCTAATGCTGCACCTCCAGTAGCAGCAGACTTTACATTAGATAACCCTAACTGATCACGTAACCACTTATTAACCAAGTATTCACAAATAGTTTTTTTAAGAAATACATTCTCAAAAGACATTAACCTCATAGATGTATTATATAATAATCTTTTTAATATAGATGAATCCATTATTTTAGATCTAATATCAGCTGCCATTTGCTCCCAGACCCTTGGAGCTAAAAGAATAAAAGTAGGGCCAATTTCTCTTAAATCATCAAATAATGTAGTCGTCTCTTCAACAAAGTTGACTTTCATTCTACTTAAACACCATTTAGCAATGTCATAAACTTGTCCTAAAATCCAAGGCAATGGTAAAACAGAAACATATTCATCCTTACTATCTTTAGGATCAGCCTTAAGATAACTTCTAGCATGATTGAGCAATGACTTATGACTTATCATTGCTAACTTAGGATTCGCTGAAGTTCCTGAAGTTGGACAAAGTATACAAATATTGTCCTCATTTATTTCATTTAATCTTTCAGAAAATATATTTTTGTTATTATTTTTATATTCTTCTCCTCTCATTAGTAATTTTTTATATGAAATAAGCCTAGTGTCGTTATATTTATTCATGCCTTTAGGCTCGTCATAAATTATTAAATCTATTATATCAGTCGATCTGGGAAGGGACATAAGCTTGTCCGCTTGCTCTTCATCCTCGACAAAAACTGTTCTACAATTTGAAAGTTTTAATAAATAGATAATTTCATTTTCTAATGCGTCAGAATATAGGCCTAATGCTGTACTCCCTAAAGACTGAACAGCTAATTCAGATAACACCCATCTTGGAGTATTATTGCCCAATATAGCAATAGTTTGATTGTTTTTTATACTTAACGAAAGCAATCCTAATGTAATATTTTCAATCTCATCATAGCATTGTTTCCAACTTTTAGTTTTCCAAACGCCAAACTTTTTTTCTCTTAAGGCCGTATCGTTTGAATAATTTATTGAGTTATATTTAACTAAATGAGGAATAGTATTATTGATTTTTGACATTATTTTTCTTCACCTAAATAAGCTTGTTGTACCCTCTTATTATTTATTACTTCCTCTGGACTTCCCTCCGCAATCTTTTCTCCAAAATCTAAAACGGCTATTCTTTTTGAAATATCCATAACTACACCCATGTCATGTTCAATCATTACTACAGTTATTTTCCATTCTCTATTTAAGTCAATTATGAATCTAGCCATATCTTCTTTTTCTTCTTGATTCATTCCTGCCATAGGTTCATCAAGAAGAATTAAATCTGGTTGTATTGCAATTGCTCTCGCAAGCTCTACCCTTTTTCTTAAACCATAAGATAGTGTCCCTGCTATAGATTTTCTTACATTACTAATTTCTAAAAAATCAAGTATTTTTTCAGCTTCTATTCTATTTTTAACTTCTTCGTTTTGAGCACCTGAAAACCAATAAAAAGCACTGGACAAGAAACTACTTTTTAGCAAATGATGTCTCCCAATATATATATTTTCTAGAACTGTCATATGATTAAATAAGGCTAGATTCTGAAAAGTTCTTCCAATTCCTAAAACTGGTCTTTTATTTGGATGTAAGGCAGTAATATCTTTATTTTTATAGAGCAAGTTACCGCTTTTGGGTTTATACCTTCCAGAAATTACATTAAGAAGAGAAGTTTTACCTGCTCCATTTGGACCTATAATTGAGAACAATGATTGTTCATCTATCTTAAAACTTACGTTATTTAGAGCCTTTATACCTCCAAACTGCACTGATATATTTTTTAATTCTAACATTTATAATTAATAATTTCACAAATAAATTTCAAACCTGCAACAGAATTTATACCTCTGCCCATCATGATTTTTATATTTTTATTACTTACTCCTCCTAGAACAGAATATTGGCAATTTATATAATTTGCAAGTAAACTTATCTTATTCAAGCCCAGTTCTTTCTTATTTTTATCACTTAAGGTATTAAAAATAGGGGAAATAAAAACAATATCTGCACACAACTGCCTCGCTCTTTTATAATCATTGTAATCATGACATGAACAACTTGTGATAATAGATTTATCTTTTCTAGCATATCTTATTTTTTTTGGGTAATGTATACCATCTGCACCAATGGATTTTGCTATATTATAATGGGTAGAAATAAGAAGTTTAAATCTTTTCCTTCTACATATTTTTAGTAATATTTTTGCATAATCATAAAGTTTTTTATTATTCTTATACCTCAATACTACACCTATTTTTTTACTTTCTGGTATTAAGTTAATAAATTGAGCATAATCTTTAATTCTATTACTATCTAAGAATATCCAAAAAAGCACTGTTTCATTTTTGTTTTTCCTAGAAAGGTTGTATACTTTCTGCAAAGATCTATTTAATTTTATTTCATTTTTACTAGTCATGAATAACGATATTTTAAAGAATTTAAATAATATAAGAAAAAATATATTAAATATATGTAAAAAGGTAAATCGTAACCCTAAGGAAGTTAATATTGTTGCAGTTTCAAAAAAGCAAGAGCTTGATAAAATAAAATTACTTGTTAACTCAGGACATGGCTGTTTTGGTGAAAATCGAATAGATGAAAGTGTTAGCAAGTGGAAAAAGATAGAAAAAGATAAAATAAAATTACACTTTATCGGTGCTTTGCAATCAAAAAAAGTAAAGGATATTGTTAATAACTTTAATGTGATTGAGACTCTTGACACAGAAAACTCAGCTAAAAAGTTAGCAAATTATATCTTTAATAATAATGTAGAACCTCCAAAACTATTTATACAAGTTAATATTGGAAATGAAAAACAAAAAAGAGGTATTTTAGTTGCCCAGGTTGAAAGTTTTTTGGCCATGTGCAAAGAAAAATATAAATTGGTGATAAATGGCGCAATGTGTATGCCTCCTAAAAATCAAAATCCAGAAATATATTTTAAAACCCTTAAAGAAATATGTGAAAAAAATAACCTTAAAAGTATCAGTATGGGGATGAGTAGTGACTACGAAAAAGCTATAGAATTAGGTGCAAATAATATTAGAATAGGGACAGTGATTTTTGGTGCAAGAGAATAAAAATATTTATAATTTAAATAAAGTAACTTTTATAGGGAAAGATTTAAATATCTACAATTCATTAAAGAATTTGTCGTCTCATTTAGGAAGCTTTAATATAAACAGAGCTTTATATTCAGATCAATTAATTAAAAGTAATGAAATATTAATACTTGATGATAGCTTAAAGCAATTTAAAGAAAAAATGTTAATATTAGAGAAAAATTCTGCAAATTTGTTCTTACTTATTGAAAAAAAAAATATAAAAATACTTGAAAGTAAAAAATATAAAATTTTTTTTAAACCTTTAAGGTTATTTGAATTGCATGACGAAATATGCAAAAAGATATCTAATAATATCAAGTCTAAAAGTAAATGGAAATTAGATAGATCAAAATTAAGGTTTTATAAGAATAATGTTACTTATATAGATTTAACTGAAAAAGAATTTTATTTCATATTCTCTTTTTTACAGAATAAATCTAATAATATTAGCAAAAAAGAACTTCTAAAAAAGGTATGGCACCTTAATATAATTAATAATGAAAGCTTAAACGAATATAGAGTTGTAGAGACAATGGTATCAAGGATAAGAAAAAAGCTTAAAAAATTTAATAATGGGCCAAAACTTATTAAATATAAACATGGATACAAATTATTAATTTAGCCTTCCACTACCTAATACTTTTTTAACTTTTCTTTTTTTATAAGGTCCGAAATAAAAGTCTTCTGTTTTAATAGAAGATTCTGATAACTTAAAAAATTTATCTAATTTAACACCAGTTCTTTGAAATTTTTTTAAGCTTTTAACCTTTACATTTATATAATCATCTTTACTTTCATATAACTTCCAGCCTAATAAAATACTGTTTTGTTTATCAAAAGAAATAATAACTTTTTGATTGTTATTATTTAAATTAAACTCAATAATAAAGTCTATAGTATCTTTAGTAGTTACTTCGAATACTTTAAAATTATTATCCTTATTTAAACTTTTAGGGTTCAATAAAGCTTCAAAAATTCCAGAGTCAAGAGGTATATAAGTAGTCCTATCAATGTAGGGATCATAAAAAATAATCCACCTACCGTCTGCAACTATTATATTATTATTAGGTGGTTCAAACTCAGTTCTAGCCATTCCATTTCCATAAATAACCATCCATCCATTAATTTTTTCATCCCTATGGGTCTGCTCAAAAGTAATCTCTAGAGGAAAATTATATTCTAGTATATTTAATAAATTTTTGTGAGAATCTACAGAGAGTAAATTTTTAACAAAAATTAAAAAAAGAAAAATTATAATTATTTTTTTATAAGTAATTTTAATAATCATCTCTATTAATTAATATTTCCCTTCTACCCATTGCATTTGGTGAACTAACTATTCCCTTCTTTTCCAAAACATCGACTATCCTTGCAGCTCTATTATACCCTATAGCAAAATGTCGTTGTAAAAAACTCGTAGAAACCTTTTTCTCTTTGATGATTAAAGATAACGCTTTTTCATATAATGGATCATTCTCTTCTGCTACACTATCTTTATCTTCATTTAGACTACCTACATCTTCAGTAATATGATGTAAATACTCTGGTTCACCCTGTTTCTTGATAAAACTTGTTATCCTTGCTATTTCTAGATCATTTACTAAAGGACCATGTATTCTCTCTGTATAGCCTCCTCCCGCCATAAATAACATATCGCCTTTTCCTAACAATTGTTCAGCACCTTGCTCTCCTAAAATGGTTCTTGAATCAATTTTAGATGTTACCTGAAAACTAATTCTATAAGGCAAATTTGCCTTAATAGTTCCGGTAATTACATCTACAGATGGTCTTTGTGTTGCTAAAATTAAATGTATCCCAGCTGCTCTTGCTTTCTGTGCCAAAGACTGAATTGAAACTTCAATTTCTTTTCCAGCTGTAAGCATAAGATCTGCCATCTCATCAACTACTATTATCAAAAAAGGTAGTAAGCTAAGCTCTATTTCTTTTTCTTGATAAAGTGGTTTTCCTGTTGAACTGTCAAAACCTACTTGAACTTTTTTAAGTATTTTTTCTTTTTTGTTCTTTCTTTTAGATATAATATTATTATAACTATCTATATTTCTTACCCCTAGAGTTGCCATTTGTTTATAACGGTTATTCATTTCTCGTACAGCCCATTTCAAAGCAAATACTGCTTTTCTAGGATCTGTTACTACTGGATGTAATAAATGAGGTATGCCCTCATAAACTGACAATTCTAACATTTTTGGATCTATCAAAATAAGCTTGCATTCTTCTGGATTAAACTTGTAAAGAAATGAAAGTATCATGGCGTTTATTGATACTGACTTTCCTGAACCAGTAGTACCTGCTATTAAAAGATGTGGCATTTTACTTAAATCAGATACTATTGGTTTTCCAGCAATACCTTTACCTAGCGCAAGTCCTATACCTTTTTTTTCTAAAAAATCATTAGAACCAATAATTTCTTTTAAAAAAACTTTTTCTATATTTTTATTTGGTAGTTCTATTCCAATAGCGTTTTTGCCATATATCACTGCTACTCTTGCAGATTTAGCACTCATTGATCTCGCGATATCATCTGATAAACTTATTATCCTTGAAGATCTAGTGCCTGGAGCAGGCTCTAACTCATATCTAGTAACTATAGGTCCTACAGTAACATTTATAATTTCTCCTTTTATACCATAATCATCTAGTACCTTTTCTAGTTTCTTAGCATTATAATCAATGTTTTCTCTTTTTCTTGAAGCATTTAATTTTTCCCAATCTAAGAAATCTAAAGTTGGTAAATTATATAAGGTGGTATTGCTCTTAACTTTTATATTTTTTATTTTCTTTTTATGTTCATTTTTATTTTTTTTCTTCTCTGCAGACCCCCAAAGAAATAATTTAAATATTTTCTTTATTAGCATAAAAATACTTAGATAAACTAATAAAAAAAATGATTTATAACTTTTAGATATACTGATAAGAAATAAAATACTAAAAACTAAAAGATTAGTAAGTAATATATAAAAATATATTTTACCTTCAAAGTTATTTTTTATTAAAAACTTTTGAACTTTACTGAGAACCACCTTTCCTAATGCTCCATTATCTAAAATTATTAATTCAAATGATAGAGAGATTATAAAACTTAATATACAAATAAATAATACTCTTAAAATCAGATTGCTCTGCTTGTAAGGAATAATAATAATTATTCTAGACAACAGTATTAGAGATATTAGCAGTAGCCATATTGCTTCTCCATAAATAAAAAATAAAATAGAGCTAAGGTTTGCACCAAATGCTCCTAAATAATTATTTATGCTTTCCTCACCTACACTGAATGGTGAAGGGTCAAACTCATCGTAAGAAATAAGACTAAAAAATAAAATAGTTGAGATAGAAAGAATAGTAAAGACTTGTAGGGCTTTATAGCTTAGTAACTTCATATTTAAATTATTAATATTATTTTTTTTCATCATGAAAGTAGTTTTGATATTTTAAATAATGCTTCATTATTTTTTTTTTCTTGGTGTACTAGTGCTATTCTAACATAGTTCTTGCCCGGATTGTCTTTTTTACCAAAGGCTAAATACTCTCCCGGCATTACTTTAATGGCATACTTAGCAAATAAACTCTTTGTAAACTTTTCTCCGTTTTTAACTTTAAGCCATAAAAAAAAGCCTGCCTCGGGAGGTTTATAAAATGAGTAGTTACTAAAAACTTTATTCGCATATATTATTTTTTTTTTATATAGGCTCCTATTTTTTTTAACATGATTTTGATCTTTCCATAACTCTGCTGAAGCTATTTGCAAAGGTATAGGAATAGTAGGAGCTGAATAGCTCCTTAGTTTTTTATAACATGATATTATCTTTTCGTCGCCTATCAGATATCCTGACCTTAAACCTGCAGCATTTGATCTTTTTGATAAGGAATGAAATACAAGAATATTTTTGAGACTTTTACCCAATTTATAACATACCTCTAATGTTCCAGTTGGTATTTTATTATAAAAGATATCTATATAACACTCATCAACCACTAATATAGAGTTGTAATGTCTTACTATTTTAATTAGTTCCTCTAAATAATCATAATTAGCAATTTTTCCTTGAGGGTTAGAAGGTGAGCAGAAATATACTAGAGATGGTTTGTTCTTGATTGCGATTTTTAATTCTTTTAAATCAACAAGAAAATCGTTACTTTCTTTACAAGTTAAAAACTTTTTTCTTCTATTATTAAAAAGCGAAGCACCTAAATAGACTTGATAGAAAGGATTAGGTAAAAGAATTTTTTGTGCATTTAAAGACATTGCTATAGAAAACAACCCTTCTCTAGTCCCAGAAAGAGGTATTATATTTTTTTCATTAAAAAATTTATCTATATTGAATCTACATTGTATCCAGTTTAAATAAGACTTTTGTAATACATCAATTCCTGCTAGGGGAGGATATAGATTCCATTTATCTTTTTCTTTGTAGATGCTCTCTCTTACAATATTAGGTGTTTTATGCATAGGTTGACCTATTGATAGATCAGTAATGTGAGATTTATTTTCAATCTTTTTAAGTAAATTACGCAATCTATCAAATGGATATTCTGCTAAATTATTTATATTTTCATTGATCAAAATCATAAGCAAAATTTACTTGATAGTAATATTCTCTATATCCTGGGCAATAGCCAATAAACTACTGTCATTATTTTCTGGTGCAAGTAAAGTATAAGAAAGCCAGTTACCATTATTAATTGGAATAGTTATTGCTGATAAATTAAATAAGTTAGCAACTCTTGTATTACTTAATACTTTATTATTAAAAGCTATATAATTTTCTTTATTTAGAACATTTTTTATTAAAGGTGGTTTTATGCTTAATGTGGGCAATAGCAAATAGTCAATGTCTTCGAAATAACTATATACATTTTTCTTAAGATTATTTATTAACTTTTTAATATTTAAAAATCTTTTTCTACTCATTTTTTCACCTAACTGAAATCTTGACAAAACATTTCTATCAATAATTTCAATATCTTTTTTTATGCTATCTTTCCAAAAATTATAAGCTTCATAATTAACCACTCCACCCTGCTCTTCTAAAACTTTATTAACAAAGTTAAATTCCGGTATTTTTACTTTCTTTAAGTTAAACTTTTCTAAAGTTAACTGATTTAGAAAGTTTTTATAAGTAGTATTTTCATTTCCCTTTAAATCTGTAACTATAAAGTCTTCTATAACTCCAATAGTATATTTCTTTTTGTAGTAAAAAAAAGTAGGCTTACTATTAGATAAAATACTATAAAATAATATAGTATCTTGTACACTTTTACATATAGTTCCTATAGTATCATATGATTTAGCTAATGGTAAGATTCCTCTAGTAGAAATATTGTTAAAAGTTGGTTTAAAACCTACTAAACTATGCCAACTACTCGGAATTCTAATAGACCCTGCTGTATCAGTACCTACTGCTAGTGGTACTAAATTAGAAAAAACTGCCACTGCTGAACCACTACTTGAACCGCCAGGACAATAATTATTTTTCATCATTGCATTTTTTGGGTATTCTACGCTACTATTTACTCCTAAACCACCAAAAGCAAACTCAACCGTGCTTGTCTTAAACAAAGGAATAACGCCATTTTTCCTTGCATTAGAGACTACCGCTGCATCTTTTACTTTTAAATTTTTTCTTAACTTATTTAATAGTTTTGAACCTCCAAGTGCAGGATAGTTTTTAATGTCTATAACGTCTTTCCATCCTGATGGAATACCGTCAAAATGACTTAACCTGTTATTACTTTTTTGTCTTTTCCACGATTTCTCTGCCTCTAAAAAAGCTTCTTTTTTAATCTCCTTACATACAGCATTTCTGGTATTAGGCGTAGCTAGCTTATAATTTTCCATAAAAAGTTCTAATAAAATAATTGGATCGATTTTTTTCTTACTTAAAAGTGTACCTATTTCATATGCAGTTAGTTTTGTAATATCATTTTTCATATTTTAATTAATAATGCTATATATATATATTATGATAATCAAATATGATATAGCAATTATAGGTTCTGGATTAACTGGAACTACTGCTTCAATGGCCTTTGCTAAAGCTGGATATAGCATAGCATTAATTGATCCAAAAAGTTTTAAAGAATTTATAGATAATACTTATGATACAAGAACAACAGCACTATCCAAAAAGGCAAAAGACTTTTTCGTTAGAATTGGTATATGGAAATCATTAGAACCCTATACCTGTAAGATTAAAAATATATTAGTAAATGATGGTAAATTAGGCGAAAATATATATTTTAAAAAAGAAAAAGCTAATTACTCTAATAATGCTTTAGGTTTTATGATAAAGAATACTCTTCTTTTCAAAACTATTATTAATCATATAAAAAAATTTAATAATATAACTAAATATAATACTAAAATCATTAAATTTGAAAGAAATAATGAAGAAGTACTAATAAAACTAGCAAATAAAAAAAGTATTAAATGTTATTTAATAATTGGAGCTGATGGAAAAAACTCTTCTATAAGAAAAATGGCAGGAATTCCAATAACAAAAAAAGATTATAGACAAAAAGCATTTATCTTTGATGTAAAGCATGAAAAAAAACATAATTACTTAGCTACTGAAAATTTTTTAGAACAAGGTCCTCTAGCATCACTTCCTATTATTCATAATAAAAGCCTTTTATATTCTTCTATTGTTTGGTCTTGTAACTATCCTTTTTACTACAAAGTAATGCAATTCAATAAAATTGACTTAGAAAATACACTTAATTTTTATCTTTCTAACTCTTATGGGAAGTCTAAAGTAATCAGTGAAGTCAAGAGTTGGGACTTATCTCTTATAAAAGCTAATAAGTTTTATGACCACCGTCTTATATTACTTGGTGACTCTGCTCACTCCATTCACCCTCTAGCTGGACAAGGGTTTAATTTAACGTTAAAAGGTATTGAGAGTTTATATAATCTAGCTCAAGTTTATAAAACGAGAAAAATTAATATAGGTAGCTTTGAAAGTTTAAGTATTTATAATAAAAGTCAGTATATTGATGCGTTATCTATTATATTAGCAACCGATAAGCTAAATTATCTTTTCTCTAATTCTAATATTTTCTTAAAAGCAATTAGAAAAGTGGGCTTGCGTGCTTTCAATAAAAGCGAAGTCATTAAAAATATTTTTAAAAATTATGCTTCAGACGGCAAACTATCAATGAAATAAGTCAAATTTTTCTAGCTTCTTCGGGCAGTAAAATTGGTATGCCTTCTTTTATCTTATAAGCTAATTTAGCTTTCTTGCTAATTAGCTCACTATTTTTTTTATCATATTCTAGTTTTTCCTTTGTTACAGGACATACTATGATTTTTAAAATTTTTTTATCCATTAATTTATAGTGTTTTTAGTCTCTTCATTTTCATCTATTAGATTCATCTTTAATAGTGAAATTAAGACTTCTACTCTATCTTTATGTGTAATAGCTTCTAGAATAGCTTGTTTCTCATTATTTTTAAATGAACAAATTTGTGGAATTGCAGAAACTATTTGATCATTAGGTATTTTTGCAAGTTCTTCAAAGTCAACATTAATATTATTAATTATAAAATATTTTTTTAATTGTTCTAAAAGATCATTTATGTTTAATTTTTCTAAATTATCCTTTAAGTCATCTTTATAATTTTTCCACATTGGCACTACATTTCTATATCCATTCCTTATGGTAATTTCCTCTGACACTTTAAAGCGTATAAGCCCTTTTAGCTCTATTAAATATCTATTATCAGATGTTTCAGAAAATGATATTATCTTAGCAGCACATCCAATAGGATATAAATCATCATTATTCTTTGGTTGTATCATTCCGATCATCCTATGTGAGCCGAGCACATCTTCTATCATAGATATATATCTAGGCTCAAAAATATTCAGAGGTAGATTACCGTATGGTAAAACAATTACACCTGGCAAAGGAAAAATAGGTAAAACTTGAGGCAGGTTTTGAAAATCTATTTTTTTAATCATTTGAATATAAGATTAGATAATTTTTTTCTTCCAGAAATGGTAATTGGGTTACTGTCACCCAATAAGGAAAAAATATCTAACAACTCTTTTCTTGCCTTACCTTTTTCCCAATCCTTTTGTTTATCAATTATAAAAAGAAGGTTATCCATTGCTTCTATATAATTTTTATTAGATATTTGGCCTCTAGCTAATTCATATCTAATTTCAAAATTATCAGGTTTTTCTTTTAACTTTGATTCTAAATTAGATACTTCCGTTACTTCGATACTTTCTAAATATTCTTTTGATTTAATTAAATCCTGTATTTCATGTTCTTCTTTTATACTATCTTCTAACTGTTCCACTAAATCATTAATTAAATCAAATTTATTTTGTTCTAAATAGCATTTGCCTAACCCTACAATAGCTCTTATCATTTCTTTTTTTGGCAAAGAAGTAGCTAAGATAGAACTGTATTCAAATTCAGCCTGCTCAAAATTTTTGTTATCTAGTTTTTTATCTGCCTCATCTAATAAACTAACAATATTTTTGACCTCATCAGCAGAATGTTCTGAACTAGTACTAATTTGATTTAAAAATGTTATAACTTCTTCTTCATTTTTTAGACCAGTAAAACCATCTATGGGTTTTCCTTCAAAAAAGGCTAAGACTGTTGGTACAGATTGTATTCTCATTTGTTGAGCTAAACTTTGGTTTTTATCTATGTTTATCTTAACAAGTTTTACCAAACCTTTCATTTGAGTAACTACTTTTTCTAATATCGGGGTTAGCTGCTTACAGGGGTTACACCAAGGGGCCCAAAAATCCACAACAACAGGTTTTTCTTTTGATAATTCAATTACTTTTTCCATGAAATTATCAGTATCTACTTCTTCTATAAAGGTATTATTTTCTTCTTTCATCATGTATTTTTTAAATTCTTATTATTTTTAAATTTTTTTCCACAATAGGGACATTCTACTTCCTGACTTAAGGCCACTTTAAAATAAACTAATGGATGCCTGCTTACTTCCATATTATTTTTATCTGTTCCATCACAACTAAAAGTGTGATATGAATTATTTTCTGCCATAAATACCTTAATATTCTAATGTTAAATTTTTTATTTTCAATAATTATAATTATATATGAAAAAAATTAACATATGTGTTATATTTTTTTCATGCGGGTGTAGCTCAGGGGTAGAGCACAACCTTGCCAAGGTTGGGGTCGAGGGTTCGAATCCCTTCACCCGCTCCATTTAAAATATACTATAGTATGGCCATTTTTTTTAAAACTTTACTAATTTTGCTTTTTACCCAACTTACTATCTCAAAAGACTTTATAAGTATAAAAGACATTACTAATAAGGCTAACCTAAGAAAAGGACCTGGGGACTGGTATCCAGTAAAATGGATAATAGAGACGCCAGGATTACCTTTAAAAGTTTTAGAAAGAAGTGATAGGTTTCATAAAGTCGAATTACATGATGGAACCCAGGGATGGTTATCAATGATTCTTACTACAAAAAAAAATAATTTAATATTGTTAGGTGATGCCTTATTAAAGAATAAGAATGGCAAAGTAAAAGCTAAAGTCTTAAAGCATAATATTATTAAAGATTTTGACTGCAAATTAGACAAGAAACCTAATGTTTGCAAGGTAACGATACAAAGTTATAAAGGATATATCAGCAAAAAATCATTGTGGGGCTTTTAGAATTATTTAAAATCATTTAATAATTCATTTACTGTACTAATATTTAAAGTGGTAGAATGCCTATAATTACCATGATCGACACTTATAGTAGTTAATTCTTTATTTTTTTTAAAGTATTCAATATCTTCAGAGTTAAATTCAAAGTGCACAAATTGAACCGAGGAAGCTTTTCCATCCTCTGTAGTTCTATCAACGTCCAACTCAGCTTTACCCCTAATATTTTTTTCTCCAATGCTAATATCTATAGTCTCCTCAAAACCTCCCATTTTACCTAAAAACTCTGCTCTTTTAATTGGACTATCAATTTCTATCATTACTGTTGCTATTAGTTCTTTCCCATTAGGCACTAAAGATTTATAAGCTAATATCTCTTCTCTTACCTGTTCCTCTCCACCATTTTCTATGAATACCATTTCATTAATTTGATGAATAATAGTGTCTCTATTTTCAAAGTACATAGTCATGTACGGCCCCACATCAATCCTTCTATTTTTTTTTCTACTTACCATTTTTTCTCGAAGATCTTTTCTTTTAGCTTTGTAATTTTCTCTGGAAAATATATCACTAATTTCTATAACACTAGTTTCACTCATTGATACCTCTATTTTTTAAATCTTTTAATAAACTTTTCTGGACTAGATATTCCATAACTATCATTAGTAGAAATATCTGAGCTTCTGTTTTCCCATTTAAACGGGTTTTTTGTACCCAAACTTTTATCTCTTATTCTAGTTTTAAATATAACATTTGGAACTTTTTTATTCACTAACACTCTCCTGAAAACCATAAGATTTTGCTATTAATTCTATAGGATGATAAATCTTATCAACCGTTTTATTTATTTTTTTACTCTCATTAATGTCTTGCAAGTGCAATCCCGCTAAAGGACAAGTAGAAGCTATTAAAGAGTTATCTTCCTTAAAAACTTGTTTAGCTGCAGCGAGCCCAACTTTTCTAGCAGTTTTATTCCACTTCTTTTTAATTCCCCAAGTTCCGCCATGACCTGAACACTTTTCTATACTAACGCTCTTAGTACCTGGTATTAGTCTTAAAATTTGAGCAGACTTTGGTCCTATATTTTGCGCTCTACTATGACACGAACTATGGAGTGTAATGTTATTTTTTAAAGCCTTCATTCCTTCAGCAAGACCCACTCTATTATTTAAATCCCATATATACTCATCTACATCCATTGTTGCTTTTGCTAATTTCTTTACATTTTCATTATCAGAATTTAGTAAAGGCCAATGTGATTTTAGCATTAGAGCACAAGATGCAACTGGGGCTATTACTTTAAAACCTTTTTCAATTTTATCTTTTAACATTTTAGATGTCTTAATAGCCATTTGTTTCACTTCATCAACTTTACCTTGTTCCAACTGCGGCATCTTACAACATCCGGGATAAAATTCTTCCATATATACTTTATTTTTCTCTAATACTTTAACCAATGATTCACCAATCTTAGAATCATTATAATTAACATAACAACTGCTAAATATTATTACCTTCTCATTGTAATTTTTCTTGTGCTGAAACTTCTTTCTATATTTTTTGAAGAAAGCTTTAAAACTTAAATTATTAAAACGAGGAAGAGTAGCTGAAGCGTCAATTCCTGTAAAGATGGAAAAAAAATTTCTAAAAATTTTTCTATCTTTAGTTAAAAGAAAATTTAAAAACTTTGAAAATACCAATCCTATTTTTCCATTTCTATCTGTTTTAGCTAATTGATTATCTAGAAACTTAGAATCTTTTTTATCTTCTATCGCTTTGTACCTGATGAATAATGATGGTATATCTATTGCAAATTCATGAGGAGGTACATAGGGACAACTGACCATAAAACACATGTCGCAAATTGTACATGCATCAACTACATTTTTAAATGATTTAGAATCAACCGTATCTAATTCCATAGAGCTTGACTCATCTATCAAATCAAATAATTTAGGAAAGCTATCACACAAATTAAAACATCTTCTACAACTATGACAAACATCAAATTGTCTTCTTAGTTCCACATCTAATTCGTCTTCATCCCAGAATCTAGGATCTTTTAAATCAATATTTTTTCTTTCTGGTTTTCTTAAACCGCCTTCAGCTATCATTTTACTCTCGTATGTCTGTGAATGTTATAGTACCGTATTTCTACGGTACTAATAAAATTTACTCTGATAAAGTGTCTAAAGCTTTCTGAAATCTTCCAGCGTGACTTCGTTCTGCTTTTGCTAAAGTCTCAAACCAGTCAGCAATCTCATCAAAACCTTCTTCCCTTGCGGTTCTTGCCATACCTGGGTACATGTCAGTATATTCATGCGTTTCACCTGCAATGGCGGCTTTTAAATTATCTGAAGTTGAACCAATAGGCTCTCCAGTTGCTGGATCCCCTACTTCTGCTAAAAACTCTAAATGTCCAAAAGCGTGACCAGTTTCTCCTTCAGCAGTAGATCTAAATACAGCAGCTGCGTCGTTAAACCCTTCAACATCTGCTTTAGATGCAAAGTAAAGATAACGTCTATTTGCTTGAGATTCTCCTGAAAAAGCGGCTTTTAAATTTTCCATCGTTTTACTATTTGTGAGTGACATATTGTTCCTTTCATATTATATAATTAATATACGGTTAAAATCTTGTTTAGATCATTAGAATGAGTCTAAATTAATTGGTATTATTTATTTTTACAACCTATATCCTTTATAGAAAAAACTAATACTTTAGAATGATTCTAATTTTTTTTAATATTTATAATAATATCTATAGATTTTAAAATTTTACCTTCTGGAATATTAGGAAGTTTAGAAAACGCTACATCTTTTTCTTCTATATCTACAAGGCTATCTTCTTCTTCATCGTAAAAATGATGATGTTCGGACAAATTAGTATCAAACCACATCTTGTCTTTCTCAACTAAAACTTTTTTTAAAAATCCTTTATCGGACAGTTCGTTTAAATTGTTATAAATGGTTGCTTTTGAAATATTATAGTCTTTTTCCAATAACATTTTTTCTAAAGAGTACGCTGTAACATGAATTTTACTCTTACTTAAAAGTGTTTTCATTATAGCTAATCTTTGGGCAGTAGGTCGTAAAAATAATTTTTCTAATATTTTTTTTGCTCTATCCATACCCAAATCAAGAACCTGAAACTATTCTATCAATTAGTTGCTTAACAGTTGGTATAAACTTATTAGAATAAAAAGGGTCTTTAGCAAATCTCCATGCGTTATGCCCAGCAAACATTAGCTGATTATCAATTTCATCATCATGAGCAACGCTTTGTAAAGTTTTTTGAATACAAAAACTTCTTGGATCTACAAGTTTACCTGTTGAAAATTTATCGCTATCCTTCCAACTAGAAAATTTACACTGACTTAAACATCCCATACAATCGGTTTGATCCTTTTTAATTTCTTCAGCTTTGTCCTCTGCTACCATAACTAAGGTGTTGTCTGGAGTTCTAAGTGGCTCCGAAAAGCCTTGTTTTATAAAGTTTTTAATTTTATCAATATCTTGATCATCTACTAAGAAATTTTTTTCTCTCTTTCCTAGTTTTAATTCAGTTTTTCCTTGTATATTGTCATTGGTTTTATTTTTAGAAAAAAAATTAAATTCCCTTTCCATTCTAGACATAAGCTCTTTTATAAATGAATTTTTTACTGCTGAAGAGTAAAAGCCAGTTGGACTAAATCTATGAAGCTTAATGTCACCTTTTTTTAAAGTGAACAATCTATTTTTCCATGCCTTAGGTATAGGACTCTCTTTTGTAAGAAGAGGCCTTGTTCCGAACTGAAAAACTATAGGACCTAGCTCTGGATTATCTATCCAATCACTCCATTCCGATAAATGCCAAACGCCACCTGCCATTACTATTGGAACATTATCTAATCCTACACTTCTCATGAACTTCCTTAAAAGGCTTACCCTTTCATATGGGTCTTCTGGCTTATTTGGATCTTCGACGTTTGATAAACCATTGTGTCCTCCAGCTAACCAGGGATCCTCGTAAACTACTCCACCTAACTTGGGTATAAAATTTTTATAAGCTCTTAAAAAGAGTATTTTAAATGCTCTAGCTGATGAAACAATTGGATAATAAAATATATTAAATCTTGCAGCAATTTCAGCTAATTTATAAGGCATTCCTGCTCCACAAGTTACTCCATGAACTAATCCCTTAGTTTTTTCAAGAACACTTTCTAAAATTTTTTGAGCTCCACCCATTTCCCATAATATATTGATATGTATTCTACCTTTTCCGGAGGATAATTCATGCGCAATCTGTGCTTGCTTAATTCCTCCTTTAATTCCATAATCGATAAGCTCTTGATGTCTTTCTTTTCGTGTTTTACCACCGTATATTTGCCTGATTATACTGCCGTCTTCTCTATAATCATCTGGATTAACTCCTGAAAATGTTCCAACTCCCTCCGCTGCTGCCCAGCTCCCTGAAGATATACCGTTAGAAACCGCAACACCTTTTCCACCCTCAATTAGGGGAAGTACTTCTTTTCCTGAAATCAATACAGAGTTTAGGTTTTTAATCAACTTCTTAAATTTCCTTTCCTGTCTTTTGGTCTACGTCCTTCATGCTCAACTTTACTTTGCCTCTTCTATCAAAACCTATAACTTTAACTGTTACCTCATCTCCCTCATTGACAATATCAGTAACTTTTTCAACTCTATTATCTGATAACGCACTAATATGCACTAGCCCATCTTTTTTACCTAAAAAGTTTACAAATGCACCAAAATCCATGATTTTAACTACCTTACCTTTATATATTTTCCCCTCTTCAGCTTCATCAATAATATCATGAATTAATTGTTTAGCTTTATCAATATTTTCTTGCTCGCTAGATGCAATTTTTATAACACCAGTATCATCTATATCTACTTTTGCTCCCGAGATCTCAACTATTTCTCTAATTACTTTACCCCCTGAACCTATAACTTCTCTAATTTTGTCCTTTTTTACATTCATAGTTATCATTTTAGGAGCATATCTATTCATAGTTTCGTTAGGCTTATTAATTTCTTTATCCATTACTTTTAATATAGTAGCTCTTCCTTTTTTAGCTTGTTTTAATGCATCTGACATTATTTTCTTTGTTATTGAGTCTATTTTAATATCCATTTGTAAAGAGGTTATACCATCTTTAGTACCAGCTACTTTAAAGTCCATATCACCTAAATGATCTTCATCACCCAATATATCAGATAATACTATAAATTTATCATCCTCTTTAATTAAACCCATTGCTATACCAGCTACTTGTTTTTTAATAGGAACTCCAGCATTCATTAAAGCTAGGGAACTTCCACAAACAGTTGCCATTGAAGAAGAACCATTCGATTCTGTAATCTCAGAAACTAATCGAAAAGTATAAGGAAAGTCTTCTGCTTTTGGGAGAATTGGATTTAATGCTCTCCATGCCAATTTTCCATGTCCTATTTCTCTTCTACCCGTACCACCCATACGACCAGCTTCTCCGACAGAGAAAGGAGGGAAGTTGTAATGCAACATAAATCTTTCTTTATGCATTCCATCTAAAGAATCTACCATTTGCTCATCATCAGAAGTCCCTAAGGTTAGTGAAACAAGTGCCTGGGTTTCTCCTCTAGTAAATAAAGCTGAACCATGAGACCGGCTTAAAATAGCTGTTTCACAATCTATACTTCTAACTTCATCTACATTTCTTCCATCTATTCTTTTCTTTGTCTCAAACAACTTAGATCTAACAAAGTTTTTTTGAAACTTATAATAGGCCTGCTTTAATAAATTTATATCTAAAGAATTTTTCTCAGCTAAAACGTCTAGAGAAGTACTAATTTTTTTAAGAGCTAATGTCCTACTAGTTTTCTCCTTAATTTTATATGCATTTTCGATATCTTTTATTAGTGTTTTCTCAACTAACTCAATTTCTTTTGATAGATCTATATTGTTAAGATCCCATGGTTCTTTTGCAGTTTCCTTAGCTAGACTTATTATTAAATCTAATACTTCCATGTACGATTTTTTTCCAAATTCTACTGCTTCTAACATCGTGTCTTCACTAAGCTCATTAGCCTCAGACTCCACCATTAAAACACCTTTTTTAGTCCCAGCAACAACTAAATCTAAATCACTTCCTTCAACTTGTTCATTAGTTGGATTAAGAATAAACTCATCATCTATTTTAGCTACACGTGTGGAGGCTATTGGTCCTAAAAATGGTATACCTGAGATTGTTAAAGCTGCAGATGCTGCGATTATTGCAGGAATATCAGCATTATTTTCTTTGTCATAATTTATAACCTGACAAATTACTTGCACCTCATTTTTAAAATTTTCTGGGAAAAGAGGCCTAATAGGTCTATCAATTAGTCTTGAAGTTAAAGTTTCTTTATCGCTAGGTCTACCTTCTCTTTTAAGATATCCCCCTGGTATTTTACCTGCCGCATAAAATTTCTCGATGTAATGAACTGTTAAAGGAAAAAAATCATTTGAACCGTCATTCTCCTTAACTCCTACTACTGTTGCTAAAACCTGGGTCTCACCATAAGTAACTACAACAGCCCCGTCAGCTTGTCTAGCTATTTTACCTGTCTCAATAGTTAAATCTCTTCCACCCCATTGCATGGATTTTTTGGTTATTTCAAACATTTTTTTTCCTTAATTTATATTTAGATTATTTTCTTAGGCCGAGTTTTTTTATCAAAGATTGATAGCCCTCTTCATTTTTTCCTTTCAGATATTTTAACAACTTTCTTCTATTATTAATCATGCCCAAAAGACCTCTTCTAGAATGATGGTCTTTTTTATGAGTCTTGAAATGCTCACTTAGTTCGTTAATTTTTTTAGTTAACAAGGCTACTTGAACTTCAGTAGACCCAGTATCGTTTTCTTTTTTTCCAAATTCTTCTACTATTTCTTTTTTTTGATTGACGTTCATCGTCCTCTTTTCCTCCAAAACCTAATTATTAAAGTTACGTCGTGGTATGATATACCCTTTTTTTAAATTAGCAATAGAAACTAATTTACTTTCATTTTTAATTAAAATAAGAGTATCTTCAAAATTATTATCATTGTATTTATCCATAAAAACCATCTTACCATCTTTTATCATATCTGAGTATTTTTTTTCTAACTTTATTTCTTTATAATTTTTTAATGCGTATTCTGTTGGAAGTATTAAGCTGTCTAATTGATTTTTGTTAATATTTCGAATACTCTTATAATTCAATGAGTTAGATTTTGTGAAATAAGAATTCTTTAATCTAACTATTTCAGATGCATAACCTAATGTTCCTAATTTTTTTGCTAAGTCTCTTGCTAATGATCTTACATATGTACCAGGTCCACAACTTACAAAAAAATTAGTTTTATTAATATCTTTAGAATCTAATAATTTAAACTCGAAGATTTCAACCTCTCTTGAATTAATTTCAAATTTTATGTTTTTTCTTGCTAACTCATAAGCTCTTTTTCCCTCTACCTTAACTGCTGAAAATAATGGTGGTTTTTGAGAAATCTTACCTGTAAAATATTGATTTATAATCTTATTAATTGCCTCCTTGTTAGGTCTTTTTTTTGTCTCTTTGATTACTTTGCCTTCAGAGTCACAAGTATCTGTTTCTTTGCCCCAATTTACTACAAATGTATAAGCCTTAACTGTATAATTAATAAACTGTATTGTTTTTGTTGCTTCGCCAATTGCTATAGGTAGGATACCTGAAGCTAATGGATCCAATGTGCCATAATGACCAACCTTTCTCAAATTAAATATCTTTTTAATGGACCTTACGATATGGGTGGATGTATATCCTTGGTCTTTGTATATGTTTAGCCATCCATTTTTTTCAGAATTTTCATTTATTTTTATCATATTCATTAATTATTTTATTTATATGAATAGCCTTTTTGTGAGAAAGGTCAGGAAAAAATGATAATTTTGGAGAATACTTTGTTTCTATTTCCTTGGCTACTAATTTTGACAATAATTTTGCGCTACTATTTAACGCTTTTGCAACATTTTCTTCATTACCTCCTACAGTACTTACATAAACTTTAGCATACTTAAGGTCTTTAGAAGGCTTAACTTCTGTAATTGTTACTATAGTATTTTTAAGATGCTTAATATATAAATCTCCAGATAATATATGTTTTGATAAGAGTGACCTTAAATTTTCTCCAACTCTAAGAAGTCTATTACTAACAGGTTTCAAAAATCACCTAATTATTTAACTCTCTAACTTTCTAGGGGTCTTTTCTATTTCATAACACTCTATCATATCCTCTACCTGAATATCACTAAAGTTTTGAATTGATATACCACATTCTAATCCTTCTTTTACTTCTTTAACTTCATCAGTATGTCTTTTTAAATTATCTAATTCTCCTGAATGAATTACAACATTATCCCTTAAAATACGAAGTTTAGTATTTCGCTTAATTGATCCTTCTGTGACTAAACAACCTGCAATTTTCCCTATTTTTGATACTTTAAAAACTTCTTTAATTTTGGCATAACCTAAAAATTTTTCTTTTTCAGTTGGATCTAGTAATCCCGATAATAAATTTCTAATTTCATCAAATATTTCATAAATAATAGAATAGTATTTTATTTCTATTCCTTGTTGTTTTGCAGACCTTTTTGCATTTATATCAGCCCTTACATTAAATCCTACTATCATTGCTTCATTTGATGTAGCCAAAGCAACATCCGTTTCATTAATTCCACCTACTCCTGCTAATAAAACTTGAACACTTACTTCATCATTACCCATTTTTTCTAATGAATTTATGATAGCTTCTTTAGAACCTAATGTGTCTGCCTTAAGAACTAAATTTAGTAATTTTTTTTCTCCTGATTTTATACCTTTTAAAATATTTTCCATAGAATTAGCTCTTGAAAGACTTGTCCTTTCTTTAAGAATAACAGACTTTCTATATTCACTAACTTCTCTTGCTCTACTTTCAGTTTCTACAACTATAATATCATCTCCTGCTACAGGCACATCATTTAAACCCAAAATTTCGGCAGGAGCAGAAGGTATTAATTTCTTAAGGTTTTTTCCCTTGTCATCAATTATAGCTCTAATTTTTCCCCATTGAGAGCCTGCCACAACAATATCACCTTTATTAAGAACACCTCTTTGTTGTATTATTGACGCTACAACTCCTCTTCCCTGCTCTCTTTTAGATTCTATTATAGTTCCTTCGGAACGTTGACTATTGCTTGCTTTAATTTCCAATACTTCTGCTAAAATGAGAATATTCTCAATTAATGCATCTAAGTTAGTTCTTTTTAATGCTGATACTTCAACTAAAGGAATTTCTCCACCGAGCTTCTCCACTACAATGTCATACTTTAGCAATTCGTTTATAATTTTATCTTTATCCGCTCCTGCAGCATCAATCTTATTTACAGCAACAATTATTGGAACTTTAGCTGCTAAAGAATGTTGAATTGCTTCTATTGTCTGAGGCATTACTCCATCATCGGCAGCTACTACTAATATGACTATGTCTGTTAATTTTGCTCCTCTCGCTCTCATACCACTAAACGCTGAATGCCCTGGAGTATCTATAAAAGTAATTTTTTTATTATTCTTAGTATTTATTTGGTAAGAACCTATATGCTGTGTAATACCCCCTTGTTCTTTAGACACAACATTGGTATTTCTCAAAGCATCTAGAAGAGTTGTTTTTCCATGATCTACATGACCCATTACAGTTACTATAGGTGGTCTTTCTTCTGCATCAGCTTTTTCATCTGTTGTTGTATCCAGACCCAACTCTATATCTGAGGCTGAGATTCTTTTTGGCTTATGCCCAAACTCAAGCACAACTAACTCTGCCGTATCTGCATCAATAGATTGATTAGCCGTTGCTGCTATATCATTTTCTATCAATACTTTAATAACTTCAGCTACCCTAGAAGCCATTCTATTTGCTAATTCTTGAACTGTAATAACTTCAGGTATCTTAACTTCTCTGACTATTGGCTTATTAACATTACTCTCTGGTTTATCTTTATTTTCTAAAGCTTTTTTTTCCTTCTCTCTGGCTCTTCTAATTGATGCGAGACTTCTCTGCCTTTCTTCATCATCATAAGCCTGTTGAATTGTAATTTTTCCAGTTTGTCTTCTGATATTTACTTTTCCAAGAGATAGCTGTTTCTTTAAATCTGCTCTATTTTTCTTATTCCCTGTTTTTTTATTCTTTTCATCTTCTTTATTAACATTTAATTTTTTATCTAATTCAGTATTTGCATTTTTATCTATTTTAATATTATTTTCATTCTTTGAATTAATTTCTTTTGTTGTTTTATTATCTGTAACAAACTTTTCTATAGTTTTTTTCTCATCAGTTGATGAAATTTTATTTTCTCTAGCTATCCTAACAGTTTGTGCATCCTCTTTTAATTTTTGCAATCTATCCTTATTAGATTTAGAAAAAGGTATTTGTTCTTCTTCTTTATTATGAATTGCTAAATTATTATCTTTTAATAAGCTTCTAGTTTCTTCTACAGTATTTGATTGATCAGAACTATTTTTCTTAAAAGTTCTAACTTTTTTAACTTCTACTTCTACTGATTTTACGCGGCCGTGACTAAATGACTGTCTTACAGTTCCACCTCTGACTGTCTTACTTAGTTCTAATTTAGTTTTACCAGATAATCCTAGTTTCTTTTTTTCCATAATTTGCCTTAATATTTATATATCTAGGTTTCATCTTGAAACCAATCTTCTCTTGCTTTCATAATTATTTTATTTGCTTCATCTATTCCTTGAATTTTATTACCTACTATTTCTAATAATTCGTCAGAGGCCAGATCTGCTAAGTCATTTTTGGTTTTAATATTATTTTTACCTAGAATTACCAGCATCTCTAGGTCAATTAAATCAATTTCTTTTAAGTTATCTTCAACCCCTAATTCCATTCTCTCCTTTTCTAATTCTTCCTCTTTCTCTTCTAAATAGGTAACAGCTCTATTTTTTAATTCTTCAGCTAACTTTTCATCAAACCCTTCAATAGATTTTAGTTCCTCTATTGGTACATAGGCAACTGCTTCAATTTTCTTAAAGCCCTCTGATACAAGCAAATGAGCTATTACTTCATCTATGACTAACGCATCTATTAATTCTTGTGTTTCTTTTTTTGTCTCTTTTTGTCTTCTTTCAGACTCTGCACCCTCAGTAAGAATAGAAATTTCCCATTTAGAAACATGAGAGGCTAATCTTACATTTTGACCTTTTCTCCCTATTGCTAGACTTAGTTGATCATCTGGAACTATTACTTCTACTTTTTTTACTTCCTCATCTAAAACAACTTTAGTCACCTCAGCGGGAGAAAGTGTATTCACAATAAATGAAGCAGCATCTTCTGACCAAGGTATGATATCAATTTTTTCTCCTTGTAATTCATTAACTACTGCCTGAACCCTACTTCCTCTCATACCTACGCAAGCTCCTACTGGATCAATAGTTTTATCATTAGATATTACCGCTATTTTTGCTCTACTTCCTGGATCTCTAGCTACGGATTTAATGGAAATAATACCATCATATATTTCCGGAACCTCTTGTGTAAATAATGAAGCCATAAATTCATTACAGGTTCTGGATAAATAAATTTGCGGACCATTTATATCTTTTTTCACGTCAGTAATAAAAGCTCTAGTTCTATCTCCAGGCCTAAAAACTTCTCTAGGAATAGTGTCATCTTTTCTCATGTAAGCTTCTGCTTTTCCCAAGTCTAAATATATATTTCCATACTCTACTCTCTTTACTATCCCACTTATTATCTGACCTGTCTTATCCTTAAACTCTTCATACTGTCTTTCTTTATCAGCCTCTTTGACTTTTTGAACAATTACTTGTTTTGCTGTTTGTGCTGCTACTCTACCAAAATCAATCGGTGGTAGCGGGTCATAAATCGTATCTCCTATAGAAGCTTTTTCATCTATAAATTTACTTTGCTCTAAAGTGATCTGTTCTGCAGCTACTTCCACTGCATCAACTACTTGCAAGACCCTACTCAATTTGATTTCTCCGGACTTTCTATCTATCTCTGCTTTTATTTGTAGCTCGTTTCCATACTTTTTTTTAGCTGCCGACTGAATAGCTTCTTCCATAGCCTCTACTACTAAATCTTGATCAATAGATTTATCTCTAGCTACAGCCTCAGCTATTTGCAAAAGCTCAGGTCTTACTACTGATAATTCTTCTGTTTCGTTCATATATTCCTCTCGCCCATTTACCTAGTTTCTAATTAAGTTAAACTATATGTTTCTCATAAATAATTAACAACTTGAGTAGTTTAGTATAACATATTGCATAATTTTTAAATTGTCTATGCTACACTATTAATAGATTATTATAAATTAAAATACTTTTTTCTTTTAATCCAGAATTTTTTTTACTTCAATGTAAAAAGGTTTCTTTTTATCAGCTAAAGCTTTTTTTTCATACCTCGTACTTATAATATTAATTGGTTTAAAACTTAAACTACTTTTATTTAAAATTTTAACATTTTTAAGCCTTTTAAATAAATACTTTATTGAATCAAAATAATTTTTCACATCTGTAGCTATATAAATTTTTCCATTTGGTTTAAGACAAGATAATAATAAAGTAATATTTTCATAATTTATTATTCTTCTTTTTTCGTGCCTCGACTTTGGCCACGGGTCAGGAAATAAAATAAATATTTCACTTAAAATCTCTTTTGGGCAAATACTTATTAGTTCTCTAACATCATTTTTAAAAACACGTACTTTAAAATAATCTTTTTCTTTAAGGTTTCCTAAAAATGAAGCCATCCCATTTAAATAAGGCTCACAACCTATAAAATAAAATCTTTCTTCATTTTTGCTTATTAAATTGAGTAGATTTTCTCCGGAACCAAAGCCTATTTCCAGGCTTACCTTAATATTTTCATTATTTACTTTTTCAAAGAACTGACTTGTGTTTTTTTCATTCAATTCAAGTTGAGGTAAAATATTTTTAAGAAGTGTTTTTTTTCTATCACTTAACTTTGAACCAATTCTTCTTCCATGATAATGAAATTTCTTATTAACTATAATAATGCCTTAAGGTCATTAATCTTATCAAGTTTCTCCCAAGTGAAAAAACCACTTTCAGTGTGCTTTCTACCAAAATGACCAAAGGAAGCAGTTTTTTGATAAATAGGCTTATCTAAATTAAGCATATTTCTAATTCCTGCAGGTTTTAAATCAAAGATATCTCTAATCTTGTCAATTAAAGTTTGTGAGTTTATTTTTTCTGTTCCATGCATATCAATGTAAATAGAAATTGGATCTGCTATACCTATAATATATGCTAATTGAATAGTACATTTATCTGCAAGTTCCGCTGCAACTACATTTTTTGCTATATATCTAGCAGCATATGCTCCTGATCTATCAACCTTTGATGGATCTTTCCCTGAGAAGGCTCCTCCACCATGGGGGCATACTCCTCCGTAAGTATCAACTACTATTTTTCTCCCAGTTAATCCAGCGTCTCCATCTGGGCCTCCAATTACAAAATTTCCTGTTGGGTTAATAAAAATATTTTCAATTGGCAAGCTCCAATTTTTAGGGACTACCTTTTCTATTATTGGCAATACCATTTCTTTAATATTTTTAGAAGATAAACTTTTTTCATGCTGAATAGACAATACTATAGAATGTAAATCATAAGGCTTTCCATTCTTATATTTAATAGAAAACTGAGACTTAGCATCTGGGCCTAAACCAAGTATTTCTTTATTCATCCTCTTGTTTCGAATTTCCTTGAGGAGTTCATGACTAAGTTTAATAGGGCAAGGCATATATACATCTGTTTCGTTTGTAGCGTATCCAAACATTATACCTTGATCTCCTGCACCTTCCTCGTTTTTCTTATACGCATCTACCCCTCTACTTATATCTTCGGATTGTGCATGTAAATTGATACTAATATCAACGTCTTTCCAGTGAAATGTTTCTTGTTCATAACCTATAGACTTAATTACATCTCTTACTATCTGCTCGATAGCTTCTTTATTTACATTTACAAGATCTCCATCTCCTCTAACTTCTCCAGCTATAATAACTTTATTGGTAGTTACCATTGTTTCACAAGCTACTCTTGCTTTATCAGGATACTCACAATTTTTTAAGTAATAATCAACCACAGCATCAGAGATTTGATCGCAGATCTTATCTGGATGTCCTTCAGAAACACTTTCACTTGTAAAAATAAATTCGTTATTATTCATTTTTATTGTTTAACCTTAATTTATAATTATTAAAACAAAAAATTAAAAATAATATTGTTAATAAAACATAAAAAATACTATTTCCAACATAACTATACAGAGTATTTTTTTTAGATAAAACTAATTTTTTATCTATTACTCCTGTTTGATTTAAATCTAATTTATCAATTACCTTTCCATCATGATCTATAATCGCAGTTATTCCTGTATTAGCAACACGTAACAAATACTTACCTTCTAAAACTGCTCTGACTTTAGATAAAGCTAAATGTTGATATGGCCCATTTGATTTTCCAAACCATGCATCATTAGTAATATTTACTAATAGGTTATATTTATCTCTATATTTTTTTGTAATTTCTGGAAATATCACCTCATAACAAATCAGAGGTAAAACTTTTAATTTCTCTTTTAATTGAAATATTTTTATATTACTTCCTCTAGAAAAATCAATACCTCCTAAAGGAAAGTTTTTTCTGTTCAAAATATTTCTAAATGGAATATACTCTCCAAAAGGTACTAGTTTTAATTTGTCATGATATTGTACTTGATCCATATTTTGTTTTTTAAAAAACAGTGAATTATAAATAATACTTTTATAAGAAAATTGTTCTTCTCTAATTGCACCTACAATTAAGTTATCTATATTTTTTGTTTTTTTATCAAAATAAAGCTTCTCTTTACTATTTTTTTTCATGTCAAAAGTTACTGCTGTTTCGGGCCAAATTATTAAATCGGTTTTATCAGGCTTATTTTTTAGAGATAAGCTAATTAAATGATTTAAATTTATTGATGCTTTTTTATTGTCCCATTTTTCTATTTGCTTTATATTAGGTTGTACCAACCTAATATTTAAATTCTCTATATTTATTAAATTATTATTTTTGAATAAGTTACTTAATACAATACTTAAAAAAAATGGAATAAAAGCTAAAATAGCCATCTTAATATTTTTACTTATTAGATAAATTGCAGTTATAAATGTATAAGTTATTAATGAATATCCCCATACGCCTAAAAAAGAAAATGGAGCCAAAGTTTTTTCATCGAAAGCCCAAATTATTGAAATAGGAGTCCAAGGAAAACCCCAAAAAATATTACCTTTTATCCAATCACAAAGTGAAAATATAAAAACTATTAAAATACTTTGTGAAAACAAACTTCTATTTTTACCAAAGCGCTTTATTATAAATAGTGAGAATGCAGAAAAAAAAGCTAAAAAAAAACAAAGTAAAAAAACTGCAGTCGCACCTAAAAAGTATCCTCCGAAATTAGCAGTTTTAAAAGATATTGCTATCCAATACAAACCAAATATGTGAAATCCAAATCCATATAAGAAACCTATGTAAAAAGCCTCCTTAGGATGTTTTATTTTTTCTAATAAAAGTAGACAAATAACCAAAGCTACTATAGTAAGATAAAAAATATAATACGGTGCTAAGCCAAGGCTAGATATCAACCCCAAAATTAAGGCCACTAAATACTTATATCTAATAATATTGATATAAATTTTATACTCCTTAAGTTTCGCCCCTAGAAACTAATACTTTATGAATCTTTCTATGATCAGCTTCCAAAATTTTGAAGCTTAAGCCTAACTTAGGTTCTGGTATATTATCATTTTTCTTAGGTATTTTACCGCTAATGTTGAATATCAGGCCTCCAACTGTTTCCGTGTCTTCGTCCAATTCAATACTTGAAAAATCTACTCCTAATGCTCTTTCAAGGTCTAAAATATCAGCTCTTGCATCAACTAATAATCCACCATTATCTAAAGACGTAATTAAAGGCTTTTCCTTTGAATCATGCTCATCCTCGATCTCACCTACTATTTCCTCAACTAAGTCTTCTATAGTAACTATACCATCTGTTCCTCCTTGTTCATCTACTATAATTGCTAAATGCGTTCTTGTTGCTCTCATCTGTCCAAGCAAATCATTTACTAACATTGCAGGTGAAGAAAACAAAACATTTCTTTTTACCTTGTCTATAGAGAACTCTGTGTTTTTGTGCCAATATAATAATAGATCTTTTACATGTATCATACCTACAATATTATCTAATTGATCTTTAAAAACTGGCAACCTACTATGTCCTGCTTCAGTGAATAGTTTAAGAGTTTTTTTAAAATTATTACTGATATCAATTGAGACTATATCAGCTCTTGGAACCATAATATCTCTAATCTGTATATTACCTAATTTTAGCAAATTGCCTAACATGTGTGTCTGATCATTAGTTAGATCTGAATTTTGTTTTAAATTGTTAACCAACTCAAGTGTAGCTTTTTTTGGAGAAAAAATGTTTATTAATAATTTTATAAAGTTTAGCAATTTTATATTGTATAAGGGTTTTTAATTTTTAAATTTCTTAAGATTCTTTTTTCTTCATTTTGCATTTTTTTTGTATCTTCAATATTATTATGTGTGTGACCTTTTAAATGTAGAATTCCATGTATTAGGATGTGGGATAAGTGAGAATGAAAATCAATGTTTTTTTTTTTTATTTCTTTTTGTAATGTTTCATAAGAGATTATAATATCACCTAAGTATACCACATTATTATCAAAATCAAATTCCTTATCATAATTAGCAAAACTTAATACATTTGTAGGCTTATTAATTCCTTTCCATTTATTATTATAATATTTCACATTCTTATCATTTGATAATTTTACTGTTAAACCTTTTTTTCTTACATTAGTTACCTTTAGAACATCTCTTACTAAATTTATCTCTGTATTTTTCCATCTAGCTTCTTGTTGATAAATATGGATATTAGAATTAAAAAAAAAATATTTCATTTAAACCTTATTTTTTCTATAACTTTTTACTATCTTTAAAACTAAAGGGTGTCTGATAACGTCCTCCTCATCAAAATTTATTTGAGCTATATCTTCTAGTTTTTCTGTGATTTTTACTGCCTCCAATAACCCTGACTGATTTGGTTTAGGCAAGTCTATTTGAGATAAGTCTCCTGTAACAACCATTTGAGAATCTTTACCGAGCCTAGTTAAAAACATTTTCATTTGCATAGCAGTAGTGTTTTGAGCTTCATCTAAAATTATATAAGAGTTAGCTAAAGTTCTACCTCTCATAAAAGCTAGGGGTGCTATCTCTATCTTTCCTTTGTCCATAAATTTTGAAATTTTATCTCTTTGCATACAATCCTCTAAGGTATCATATAAAGGCCTTAAGTAAGGGTCAATCTTATCTTTTAGATCTCCCGGTAGAAAACCTAGTTGTTCTCCAGCTTCTACTGCGGGGCTAGATAATATAATTTTTTCTACAGCTCCAGATGTAATTTTTTCAACTGCATCCGCTACTGCAAGATAGGTTTTACCTGTCCCAGCTGGACCTAGTCCAAAGGTTAAAATATACTTTCTTAAAGAACTAATATACTTTTCTTGTTTAATAGACCTAGGAAGAACTTTTTTTTTAGGAGTTTTTATATATGAATTTCTACTATTTTTCTCTTTAGTGTTTGATGACAACCTAATCGCTGCCTCTACTTCTTCATTATCTACTATTCTACGGTCTTTTACTGTTTCTATAAGACTTTCAATAACACACTTAGCTTTATCAGCATTTTTACCTTTAATATAAAGAATATTACCTCGTGCATTTATTTTTAAATCTAAAGATTTCTCTAAATGTTTAATATTTTTATCACGCTCACCAAAAATCATGGCAGCAATTTTGTTATCATCTACGTCAAAGATAATTTCCTTTTCTCTATTTATCTTTATATCACATCTCCTAACAAACTGTTATTGCTAGCTTTAGTTATTTTAACTTTTTCAAAATTCTCTATTTTATCTAGTGACTCAAAATTTACCACTTGCATCCATTTAGTAGTACCTCTGTATTGATTTTTTTTCTTTCCTGGTCCTTTAACTAACACATCTACCGTATGTGATATAAAACTTTTATTAAAGCTTTTTTGTTGTTCATTTAATAATATTTGTAACTCTTGCAATCTTTCATTTTTTTCAATACTACAGATTTCTTCATCAGTAATCCTAGATGATTTTGTTCCTACTCTACTACTGTATTTAAAAGAGTAAGCTTGAGCAAAATCTATTTCTTTTACAAGCTTAATAGTCTCATTAAAGTCTTGTTTTGTTTCGCCAGGATAGCCTACAATAAAATCTGAGGATAAAGCAATTCCTGGACACTTTTTTTTGAGATTATTAATGATATCCATATATTCTTTTATTGTGTATTTTCTATTCATTAAATTTAATATTCTATCCGATCCAGATTGAACTGGTAAATGCAAATAAGGATTAAGCTTTTTACTTGAACCATGCAACTCAATTAGTGCCTGATTCATATCTATAGGATGTGAAGTAGTATATGTTATTCTTTCTAAGCCTTTAATCTCTTCTATAAGATTGATTAGTTCAGCTAAGTTAATTTCTTTACCTTTTTTATTTAAACCGTGATAAGCGTTAACATTCTGTCCTAATAATATTACCTCCTTACAACCATTATCTACTAAAGTAACAATTTCATTATATACATCTTTTGCTTTTCTTGAAGACTCTGCTCCTCTAGTAAAAGGAACTACACAGAAACTACAAAATTTATCGCATCCTTCTTGAATTGAAACAAATGAAGAACTTCTGAAAGTTAAACGTTTTTCAGTTAGTTTCTTAAATTTTTTAGTGCTTTCAAAGTCTAACTCTATTACTCTTTTTTTCTTCACCTCATTTAATAAATTTTTGAATTTATGATACATTTGTGGCCCAATTACAGCATCTATCATAGGCTGTCTTTTTATCATAGCCTTTCCTTCAGCTTGTGCTACACATCCTGTGATTATTAGTTTTGTATTATTATTCTTTTGCTTTATTTGCTTTATCATGCCTAATTCAGAATATATTTTTTCAGCTGCTTTTTCTCTAATATGGCAGGTATTAAATACAATGACATCTGCCTTTTCTGGTGTCATAACTTGTTTATGAGTATCATGAACACTTTCTAATAACCGATCACTATCATAGCTATTCATCTGACATCCAAAAGTTTTGATATAAATAGTATTTTTCAATGTCAATTCTGTTAATTATTTATAAGTTATCCAGAGCTATTTTTTTACCCTTTATGACTTGATTGATAGAAGATATTGCGATTGCCTTTCTGCTCATATTTTTTATTGACGACATTGGATGAAATACTACCGTAGTATTTATACAACTAAATTTAAGCAAATTAGATAAATGACTAACAATATTCATATCTCCATACCACGATATTTGAGGCCTAGTTCTGTTGTCTATTGGCATAGTATTTACATGTGTATAACAAAGCGAAAAATTTTGCAATCTTAATATATTATTGTTTTCAAATAAATTAAATAAGCTGCTTTTGAAGCTTAATACTCTTTTACCAGTATTTGTTGTTCCTTCAGGAAATAGAACAATAGCACTGTTAGAGCTTAATTGATTCTTTATGTAATCCAAACTTTGCTTAGTTTTGAAATTTTTTCTTTTTATAAATATAGTGTTTTGCATCTTAGCTAAAAAACCAAATAAAAACCAACTTCTAATCTCTTCCTTAGCAATGAAACAGATAGGCATTATTGAACCTAAAATAATTATATCTAAATAGGAAGTATGATTACCAATCAATACTAATGGCCTTGCAGTAGTCTTTTTACCTATTAACTTAACCTTAACACCCAGTACTTTAAGTATTATTTTATGAAAAAGCTGAGGTATATATGCTTTATATTTAACTTTAAAAGTAATAAATACATATTGTATAGGCCCTAAAATTACTATTACTAATATAATTAAGAAAACTTTCAAAAAAGCTACCAATTTATGCTCTCAATGATTACTTTCTATCAAAATGATCCATATATCTTGTAGCAATTTTTTCAGTAGGTAAAACTATGCATACATCTACAGTGTTAAAATCATGATCAATTACGGCTCCATCACCTACAAAAGCTCCTAATCTAATGTAACCCTTTATAAGAGGAGGAATAGAAGTAATAAATTTTTTAAAATTTTTATCAAAAATATTCTCATCTCTCATTTCTATGTATCTATCTCTAATTGCTACAGGTCTGATGTGCAAAGGAGCCAAATATTTTTTATGTAGATAAGATAAAGCTAACTTATGATAATTCACCTCTATACCTGGAAAAGAAGCACACCCAAACATTATTTTAATATCATATTTAATTACATATTGAGCAATAAAAGACCAAAGTAGCTGCATTGTTTTTCCGTTTCTGTATTTTACGTCTACACAACTTCTACCTAACTCCAATATATTTCCTGTAAACTTTATTAGTTTTTCTAGATTATACTCTGCTGAAGTATAAAAATAGTTTTTCTTATCTTTATAATTTCCTCTGTTTAGCCTATAGGTTCCAACAACTTTATTTAATATTTTTCCAGGTTTATCGTGATCAATTACTAGAATATGGTCGAAATAGTAATCAAAGTCATCATAGTCTCTTTTAGCTTTTTTCTGATGTTTGGTTGGAACTGCTTTCATTTCCTGAAAAAAAACATTGTATCTCAAGGCTTGCGCAGCATCTATCTCTAAACTATTCTCAGCCAGCCTTACTTCTAAGTTTCCTAAACTTATATTTAAAGAGTTAAAATTATAATCTTCTGCTATAGCCATTATACCTATTTTGAAATCTTTTTTCCAAAAAGTTCCATCCTATGATCTACTAATTTATAACCTAGTTTTTTAGCCACTTTCATTTGTAGGGCTTCTATCTCTTCATTAACAAACTCTATAATTTCGCCACTGTCTATATCTATAAGATGATCATGATGATCATCTTCATTCAACTCTTCATACCTTGCTCTTTTACCCCCTAATTCTATTCTATTTAACACATTATGTGCTTCAAAAAGTTTAATAGTTCTATAAACTGTAGCTAAACTAATTCTGGGATCTGCCTTGTTAGCTCTCAAATATACCTCATTCGCATCGGGATGATCATTTGATTTAGAAATAACATCTGCTATAATTTTTCTTTGATGAGTAAACTTTACACCATTACTAGCACATAACTGTTCTATTCTAGATATTGAATTTTTTGTTTTATTCATTTATTTAATAATTAAATTACTATATTATTTTACAACATGATAAATAAAAATAAAGAGAAAATATTTCTTAATATCATAAATGACAAGTGTCCTATTACTTTTGTTAAAACCAAAATAGCGCTTGAAAAATTAAAACCTAATCAGTTCTTAGAATTACATATAAGGGAAGGCGAAGGTTTAGATGGAATGCCCTCAAGCTTAAAGGAATTAGGTTTTAAAATAATTAAAAAAAAATTAGTAGCTGATAATATTTATAGTTTAAAAATCGCTAAATAATAGTTAATGCCATTATTACAGCGTCAACTTTGTTATTTCCTTGTTTATAATATTTTTTTCTAACTCCAACTTTTTTAAATTTAAAACCTTCATACAACTTTTTAGCCACTTGGTTTTCTTCAGATACTTCAAGAACAATTTTACTAGTTTTTCTTTTATTAGCTATAGCGTAAAGTTCTTTTAACAATAGTCTTGCATAGCCTTTTCTTCTTTGTTTTTTATGAATTAATAAAGATATAACTTCTATCTCATCTTCTATAAACCTTGCTAAAAGATATCCTACTGGGTTAGGTTTTGATAAAAGAAAAATAGTATCTTTTTTTGACACAATAGATTTAAAATCTTTCTTACTCCACTTTTTTTTGCTGAGTTCATGGATAAATACATATATTTCATATAACTCATTTACTTTGTCATTGCTTATCAGCGTAGTGTCCTCTGATGTAAAGGGGTTCTAGTTCCTTTTCTTTAATTCTATGAATGCTTTTTATTTTACTCAAATAAATATTAAAAATAGATTCTTTTTTAGGTAAACAATAATGATAGTCTTCTAATACAGAAAGTTTAGAATAGTTCCCTACAGTCAAAGATTTTTTGCTAATAGCTTTTTGAATATTATCCAAATTCAAAACTTTTGTATCTAAATAAAAATTATTATCTATTTCTTGGTAATAACAATCATTTTTATTTGCCTTTATAATTATACCTGAAGTATTTGTTTTTTCTATAAGCCCTTCAATTAAAGCCTGATTATAAATTGCTTCAAAATTCGTATAACCTAATATAGGCTTATTTATAGAAACTGCGATAGCCTTAGCAGCAGCTAATCCGACTCTAGTTCCTGTATAAGAGCCTGGCCCCAAAGAAACCAAAATATAATCAAGATCAGCAAATCTTAGATTTGCTTGAGCTAAAATATTTTCAAACATTGTATTTATTTCTATTTCTATGCTGCGATCTAAATTTTTACTTTTAGAATAAAGCTTCTCTTTTCCGTAAAGAACTAAAAATATTCTTTCTAGTGAAGTTTCAATTGATAAAAAACATTTTTCCATAAATAATTTTTATAATATTATAATAATATGAAATTAATAGAAATTAATAAAGATGCATATCAAGTTACTCTAGATTTAAAGTATGCAAGTACAGACAATATTGTAGGTAAAAGGATTTTTAATGAAAATAAATGTTATTTATTGCAAGAAGCAGCTGAAAAGTTATTACTAGCAAGCAAAATTGCAAGGGATTTAGATTATTCTTTGAAAATATATGATGCCTATAGACCTACTTATGTGCAAAAACACTTATGGAACTTTGACCCAAATCCTAACTTTTTAACTAACCCTAAAAAAGGTTCACCTCATACAAGAGGTGTTGCTGTAGATCTAACTTTAACTGACTTAAAAGGAAATGAATTGGAAATGGGTACAGAGTTTGATGACTTTACTAAGAAAGCTTATCATCTATCCAAAAATATTAATAGAGATGCTAAAATCAATAGACATATTTTATTATCAATAATGACTTTAGCAGGTTTTGATTTTTACCTAAATGAATGGTGGCACTATCAACTATTTAATGCTTCAAATTATCCTATTATACATAACTTTTTTGAAGATTGAGTTTAGGTAACTTCTACAACTTCTTTAATTTCTTTATGATAATGCTTTAACATATTTTCTATACCCATTTTCAAAGTAGCAGTAGAGGAAGGACATCCTGAACAACTTCCTTTTAACTCTAAATATACTATACCATCTTTAAAACTGTGAAAAGATATCTCCCCACCATGTCCAGCTACTACTGGCTTTACTCTCGTTTCCAATAGATCAGATATTTTTTTTTCTATTTCTGTTAGAGGCTCTTTCTTATTTTCATTGCTACTTTCTTTAGGAGTAAGATTTATTTCATAATTATTTTTTTCTAGATAACTTCCTATTTTACTAGTCAATATAGTACGTAAAAACTCCCATGATGCATTTTTTGATTTAGTTATAGATATGAAACCAGTGTCAATGAAGACACTTAAAACTCCTTCTACTTCAAATAAATCTTTTAAAAAATCATTATTATCAAAATTATCAGACTTTTTGAATATAAAAGACTGATCTATGCTTAGATTTTTCTCAGGAATAAATTTGTAAGTATCCGGATTTGGTGTCTCTTCTACATTTATAAACATACTATATCTTACCTGGAACTATTATAATTGGCAATGTTAATTTTTTTCTCATATTTCCAGTCAAGGAAGAAATAATTTTATTATTTTCAACTTTATCCATTGCTAAACCTAAAACCAAATTCTTAACTTTATATCTTTTATTATTAATAGAGCTAATAAGAATATCTAATTTCTCACCAGTTTTAATGTAAGACTTAACTGGCAATTTATAATTTTTTTCAATAAATAGAATGTATTTATCTAAAACTTCCTTACCTTCATTTTTTTGTTCTTCTCTCATTATGCTTTCTACGCCTTTCCAGTGTCTGAACTTCTCTTCCTGTAATATATAAAGTAGTAAAATTCCTAAGCTATCTGCTGTAGCTAAATCACAAGCATATCTCATAGCGTCTAAAAATTCAGCGGAATCATCTACTAAAACTAAAAGGTTTTCTTTATTTTTTCTAATAATATTTTTCTTAAGCACTAAATCTCCTCATAGCTTCATGTACTATAAATCCAAAAAACATTGCAAAAAAAACAGCAATTAAACCGTAACTAAGACTATTATCCATTGCCATCTTATAAATTTTTTCTCCATACCCTGATTTGGAAACATTTATGAAGGAACGTCTTGCAGCTAACACTTTACCATCTTTGAGTAACAATGTATCAACTAAATATTCTCCGTCCAGTAACTCAGCAGAAAAATTTAATTCTGTTTTAAAAAGCCTCTTATCTAATAATTCTATCATTCCTTCTTCTGGAAAATACCGCTTAGATTTTATCATATTATTAATTATTCCTTCTATCCAATTTTTTCTTTTCAGATTTTCTTTTTCTTCTGCTCCTTCAAAACGAATATTATTTATGCCTACCTGATTTATTTGTAATATATCCTCTGCTCTTAACTCTTTCAAAGGTCTAGTAGAAGCCACATAGTAGTATGCTGGTACATCATAAAATATTTGAGATGTAGAATTTATCCATACTCCCATCACCTTCTTTTTTTTTCTTACTTTTATCGACTTTCTTGGACCTGTTACAGAAACCACAACATCTCCTTCTTCATCAATAACACCGAAGAATAACAAACTTGCTCCCTTAAAACCTACATCTATATTTATTTTATTTTCTGAAATATCAGCGATTATAATTTTTTTTGAGTTAGCCTGAAATATTAAAAATAAAAAAAACAAAAAAGAAATGATACCTGTTTTCATTTTATTACCTCCAATAAATATGCAAACTTTGGATCAATAATTAATTTAGAAATTAGAAAAAGGCATAAACAAATAATTATTATCCCCAATAACATTCTTAACACTTCTCCTGAGATCTTCTGTACTATTAGAGCTCCCATTTGCACTCCTAAAACTCCTCCAAATAACAATAACCCTGATAGAATTATATCAACTGTTTGATTTACATAAGCATGCATTATGGTAGAAGTTATAGAAACAAAAAGAATCTGCATCAAAGAGGTACCAATCACAACTTGGGTAGACATTCCTAGTAAATAAATCATTGCAGGTACTAAAATAAAACCTCCTCCCACTCCCATAATTGAGGCTAAAACTCCTATTATATAGCTGATTACTAAAGGTGGAATCATACTAATATATAATTTAGATCTTCTAAATTTTATTCTGAAGGGCAAGCCATGGATCCAGCTATGTTCATGTAATTTCATTAAATACCCTGATTTTTTTTTCTTCCTCGTTTTCAAACTTTCTAGTAACATATACAAACCCACGGACGCTAAAAATAAAATATAAGAAAAAGTTATAACTTCCTCAATTCTTCCTTTTAAAGCCAATAAACTAAATAAATATACACCAGTAGCAGAACCTATAACTCCACCAATTAGAAGTACAGCTCCCATTATAATGTCTACATTTTTTCTTCTAAAGTAATTTAAAAACCCTGTTAAAGAGGAACCTACAATATGATTTGCCTCACTTCCTACAGCTACGGCCGGAGGAACTCCGCTTAGTATAAGAATTGGCGTAGTTAAAAACCCACCTCCGACTCCGAACATACCAGATAAAATCCCTGCTAAGTAACCTATACTTAAAAGAAAAAATATGTTTTGAGATATTTCAGCTATAGGTAAGTAAATTTCCAATTTTTTTTTTAAATAAAACCAATTATATTTTTAATTTCTTGTAAATTTTTTTCAGCATCTTTTTTAGCTTTCTGAGCACCTTGCTCTAAAACATTTTTTAAAAAACTTTCATCTTTTAACATCCTATTAATTTCTTCCCCAATAGGAACTATTTTTTGAACTAAAATTTCTGATAAGCTATCTTTAAGAAATCTAAACTCTTTTCCTTCAAACGCTTTCAAAGTATCCCCTATAGTAATTTTTGAAATAGCACTATAAATTTGAATTAAATTACATGCCTCTGGCCTCTCGTTTACTAAAGAAGTTTTTAAATTTCCATTGTGATCTAAATCATCTGGCCCCATAATTTCAAAACTATCAGTTTTAGCCTTCTTAATTTTATTAACTATAATATCAGTGCTATCTAACAAGTTTATTCTAGAATAATCTGACACATCTGATTTAGACATTTTAGATAAGCCGTTTCTTAAACTCATCACCCTAGTAGCGCCTCCAAAAATTAAAGGTTTAATATCTGGGAAAAAGTCAACTTTAAAATCATGGTTAAATTTTTTAGCAACATCTCGAGCTAATTCCAAATGCTGCTTTTGATCCTCTCCAACTGGCACCAAGTTCGATTTATAAGCTAAAATATCAGCAGCCATAAGAACTGGATATGTATATAGTCCAACAGACACATTTTCTTTATTTTTACCAGCTTTTTCTTTAAACTGTGTCATTCTATTTAACCACCCAATCCTACAAACACAATTAAAAATCCACGACAACTCTGCATGTGCTGATACTTTAGACTGGTTAAATATAATACTTCTTTTAGGATCAATTCCTGAAGCTAAAAAACATGCTGTTGTTTCTAATATGTCTTTTTTTAAATCATTAGGATTTTGCCATAAAGTAATAGCGTGTAAATCAACAACACAATAATATGCTAAAGTATTATCATTATTATTTTGCAGTTCCACAAAATTTTTTATAGCACCTAAATAATTTCCTATGTGAAGGTTTCCTGTTGGTTGCACGCCCGAAAATATTTTATCCAAGAGACTATTCCTTAAAAAGTTCTTTTAAGTTTTTATCTCTCAACATTTTGAAATTTATAACGTTTAAAGAAGTTAAAATAATTATAAAAGAAAAGACTGCAATAGCCATTAGTGTTAATAGGGTAAATATTTTAGACATAGCTCCTTCTAAATTAATATAATCATTCCATAATATTAACATATATGAAGTAATTAATACAATGTACGTAAGAAATGCAGCCAAAAATATTTTAAAAATTTTAAAAAATAACTTTTTAGATATTACCCAGTCTTTTCTAATTAGCAAAAATAAATATAGAATAATAGCATTGAAATAACTAGATAAGCTCAAAGCTAATGCTATGCCCAAATGGCCCAGTTTAGTTATAAATAAAAATATTAATAATAAGTTTATCAACATTGAAAAGGTTGAAATAACAAAAGGTATTAAGGTATTTTTTTTTGAAAAAAATATTACAGAGAAAATTTTTACAAAGCCAAATGCTGGTAAACCTATTGAATACATTACTATTGCATCGCTTGTAGCAAACACGTCTCCTAGGCCAAACTTACCTCTTTTAAATAATATGTCTACAATTAAGTCAGATAAAACTAATAATCCTACCATACTAATTAAGGTCAAGCATAACATTAATAAACAAGCTGATTCTATACTCTTATTTATACTTTTTTTATTTTTTTTTAATTGTTCTTTAGATAATACAGTAAGAAGAACTGTAGAAATAGAAATAACAAAAACACCAAGAGGTAACTGAACTATTCTATCGGCGTAATATAACCATGAGATAGCTCCAACAATACTTGAGGCGAACATTAACCCTATAAATTGATTAACTTGAAGGATTCCTCCAGCTAAAATATTTGGCAATAGTAAAGAAAATAACTTTTTTACTTCTAAAGAATAAGAAGGAATTATTAACCTAATTTTAATATTTTTTTTAGCTGACCAAATAATCATTATTAATAATTGAAAAATTCCTGAAATAATTACAAACCATGCTAACGTCAATTCTGGTAGTGTTGAATAAATATAACTTACTGCTAAAGCAGTTATCATTCCTAAGTTTAATATGATTGGGCTAAAAGCCCACAAAGCAAATCTACCATTAGCATTAAGTAGCGCTCCTATAAAAGAGCTTGCTGAAATTAAAATCAAATAAGGGAACATTATTGATGCTAGAAAGGTAGTTTTTTTTAAAAGTTCAGTTGAAAATCCAGGAGCAAGAAATGTTACTATCTCCAGCATGAAAACCTCTGCTAAAATACTAAAAAATAAAAGTAGTAGTATTAAGTAAGAAAAAACAGAGTTTGAAAATAACTCAGCAAATTTTTTATTAGATTTTTTTTTTATATCTAAATAAATGGGAATGATTGCATTACTTATAGCACCCTCAGCAAATAATCTTCTAAATAAATTTGGCAATCTAAAAGCTAAAAGAAAGCTATCTGCTCCTGAAGAAGAACCAAAAACAAATGCAAAGATAAAATCTCTAATATACCCAAAAACTCTGCTTAGAAAAGTAAGACCACTAATTAAACTAAAAGATTTTAAAATATTCATAACTTAGTTTTTCCCCTTCAATTCATTCTTTAATTTATTTAATAAATTTAAAGCTTCTAGAGGAGTTATATTATTTAAGTTCATTTTATTAATTTTTTCTTCTAACTTGCTTATTTGAGGTTCTTTCTGCTGAAAATTAATTTTTTTCTGCGAAATTATGTTATCACTAGAATTATGACTTTTCTCAAGATTTTTTAGTATATTTTTTGCAGATATTATTACTTTTTCAGGAAGTCCTGCCATTTTAGCTACTTGTATCCCATATGAACTTTCTGCAACTCCTTGCGTTAGTTGATGCAAAAATACTAGATCACCCTTCCATTCTTTTACTTTAAAAGTATTTAGTTTAAGCTGTCTATAATTTTTTTCCAATATTGCAAGTTGATTGTAATGAGTAGCAAATAACGCCTTACATTTAATACTATCTAATATATACTCAATGGTAGCCCAAGCTAAAGACATACCATCATAAGTGGAAGTTCCTCTTCCAATTTCATCTAGTATTACTAACGATCTATTAGTAGCTGTATTCAATATATTAGCTGTTTCTATCATTTCTACCATGAACGTAGAATTACCTTTGGCTAACTCATCTCCCGAACCTACTCTACAGAAAAGTTTATCACAAATTCCTATTTTTACATTTTTCGCAGGACAATATCCACCAGCTTGTGCAATTATTAAAATTAAGGCATTTTGCCTTAAATAAGTAGATTTGCCAGACATGTTTGGGCCTGTTATTAGTTTAAAAAGGTTTTTGTAATTATAATTTAATATGCAATTGTTTGCTATAAAACCCTCCGTATGAGTTTTTTCTACTGAAGGATGTCTCCCCTCTTGTATTTCAAACTCATGCTCTTCAGTTATAATTGGCTTAACTGCCCTATATTTTTTTGCATAGCATGCCCAACTAAATGCCACATCCATTCTAGAAATTATATCTACTATATCTAATATCTTTTCAGAAGAGTTTAATATTAATTGTACTAAAGTATTGTAAATTTCATTCTCTATTTCCTGAGCTTTGAAATTCGCTTCTAGAATACTCTCAGATATTGAGATTAAACTCTTTGTTGTATATCTGAAAGAATTTTTTAATGTTTGTCTATGTATATAATGTTCAGTGTTAAGGCTTATTTTTTTATTATTCGAGTTACTAATATCTATAAAGTATCCCAAGAAACTATTAAACTTTATTTTTAAATTACTAATACCAGATAACCTTCTTTCCTTCATTTCTTCTTCAAGAATAAAATTTTTAGATTTTTCTCTATATTCTCTGACTTTATCTAATTCTTTATTAAACCCATTTTTTATAAAGTTTCCATCCCTTGCTAATAAAGGTAAATTATCTCCTAAAGCATTACCTAAAGTCTCAATAAGGATTTGTAAGTTTTTATTATTATTTGTAATTTTTCTAATATTTTCTCTAAGAGTATTTTCTTTCTTATTTTGCATATGGGTAAATATGCTTTCACATAAAAAAATAGCTCTATTGAGACCTTCACAAATGCTATATAAATCTTTTGGACCTCCTCTTCCCAAAGATAGTCTATTTAAAGATCGTGCAATATCTGGAAAGTTCGATACTTTTTTTATAAAATCCTCTTGTGATATATCATATTTATCATGAAAAAATTCAACCAGGTCTAATCTTTTATTTATTTTTTTTAAGTCTTTTAATGGGTTTGATAAATCATTTAGTAACCTCCTAGCTCCCGTAGCTGTATGAGTATAATTAATACTATTAAACAAACTTCCTTCATTATCTCCATTTAAGGTTTTAATTATTTCCAAATTTCTTTTAGAAGCATTGTCTATTTCTAAAAATTGATCATTCTTATCTCTATATGGCACACACATAATTGGCGTTTTGTCATTTTGAGTATAAGCTATATACCTAATTGTAGCTCCTATAGAAATAATCTCTTCTTTTTTAAAATTAAACTCTTTATATTTTTTATTTGAGAAATATGCTTGTTCAAAGTATTTGTTAGCAATAGTTGGTTTTAAATAATCAGTATTCAAAAATGTTACTAAAATATTTTTTATATTTTTAAGTATAAAGTCGCATTCTTTACTTTTAGGAATTAGTAGTTCAGAGGGAGTAATATCATAAATACAATCTAAAACCTCTTTTGTATTTAAAACACTTTTTATATTTATCTCACCTGTAGAAATATCAGCAAAAACTATGTTAAAAAAATTTTCAAAATAAGTTACAGACATTAGATAATTATTTGCTGTAGAAAGTAACTCTTTTTCTTCTGTTAGAGTTCCTGGAGTAGCAATTCTTACAACTTTTCTTTTAATTATTTCTTTATAACCTCTTTTTTTGCTTTCTTCAGGTGTTTCTGTTTGCTCACAAATGGCTACCTTAAAACCTTTATTTAATAATTTAGCTAAATAATTATCTCCTTGATGATGAGGTACTCCACACATAGGAATATCACTACCCTCTAACTGGCCTCTCTTAGTAAGGGTAATTCCTAAAATTTTAGAGGCAACTTGTGCATCCTCAAAAAAAAGTTCATAAAAATCACCTAGTCTAAAAAATATCAAACAATCGTTATACTCTTGTTTAATATTTAAATACTGTCTTAAAAGTGGTGTTAATTTCTTACTAAACATATTTAAATATATCTTTACGCTATCCTTAAAACATCTTATATTACTATATAAGTGAAAATAAATGCCAGAAATAACTTCAAAATCTAATATAAATCCAAAAGATGCTCTAGATTTTCATAAAAATGGTAAGCCTGGTAAACTTCAAATATCAGCTACAAAACCACTCGCTACTGCCAGAGACTTATCATTAGCATACTCTCCTGGTGTCGCTGTTCCATGTCTCGAGATAGAAAAAAACCCTGATGCTGCTTATGACTATACCGCAAAAGGGAATATGGTTGCTATAATATCCAATGGAACTGCTGTTTTAGGTTTAGGAAAACTAGGAGCCCTTGCATCCAAACCTGTTATGGAGGGAAAAGCAGTATTATTTAAAAGATTTGCTGATATAGATGGGATAGATATTGAAGTAGATACTGCCGATGCAGATGAATTTATAAATAGTGTTAAGTATTTAGGGAAATCTTGGGGAGGGATTAATTTAGAAGATATTGCTGCCCCTGAATGCTTTATTATAGAACAAAAATTATCAGAAAAGTTAGATATTCCAGTTTTTCATGATGATCAACATGGTACAGCCATAGTTGCTACTGCAGGTTTATTAAATGCATTATCAATTACAGGAAGAAATATTAAAAACTTTAAAATGGTAGTTAATGGAGCGGGTGCTGCAGGGATAGCATGCGTAGAGTTACTTAAAGCCATGGGTATGCCTTCAAATAATGTTATTATGTGTGATAGAAAAGGTGTACTTTCTAAGGAAAGAACTGATTTAGATCAATGGAAATCTGCTCATGCAGTTGATACGCATCATAAAACTCTAGAAGATGCTTTAAAAGGTGCAGATATTGCTTTCGGTCTATCAGCTAAAGGAGCTTTCACAAATAAGATGATGCTCTCTATGAATGATAAACCTATAGTTTTTGCTATGGCAAATCCTGACCCTGAAATTAGTCCTGACGAACTTCAAAAAATCAGACCTGATGCACTTATTGCTACCGGAAGGTCAGACTATCCAAATCAAGTTAATAATGTCCTTGGCTTTCCCTATATTTTTAGAGGTGCCCTTGATGTTAGAGCGTCTGCTATTAATATCGAAATGAAGATTGCTGCGACAAAAGCATTAGCTGACTTAGCAAAACAGGATGTTCCAGATGAAGTTTCTAATGCATATTCTGGTAAGCACCTTCAATTTGGTCCAGAATATATAATTCCTAAGCCGTTTGATGCAAGATTGCTTACAACAATACCACCAGCAGTCGCTAAAGCTGCAGAGGAATCTGGTGTAGCAAGAAAACCAATAAAAGATGAGCTAGGCTACAGAAGAAAGTTAGCTGCGAGACTTGATAAAACTGCAACTTTGATTCAAGGTGTTGCAGATACCGTAAAGGCAACTCCAAAGAAAATAGTTTTTGCAGAAGGAGAACAAGAAACTGTAATTAGAGCAGCTGTTCAATTTTATAAAGAA
>MDTB01238768.1_pt1 | contig 91587 bp, 72 predicted proteins | sample 811161 | NCBI WGS metagenome assembly MDTB01 (sample SAMN05326650, study PRJNA326480) | marine metagenome | isolation source: seawater | place: Mediterranean Sea | collected 2009
TCTTGTCATTAGCGTCCTGATTACATTCATGATGCTATATACACTTGTGAAATTATTGAGAAGTCTCGTACTTGAAAAGATAGAGGCGTTTTTTGATCATTACATATTTAAAACTGCATTAAGGGCAGTTGGCTTTGGTATTTTAATAACAATCCTGGTACAGAGCTCATCGATAACAACGTCTCTTGTTGTTCCGCTTGCAGGCGCAGGGGTTTTAAGCCTCCGTCAAATTTTTCCATTTACACTTGGTGCAAACATAGGTACAACCGTAACAGCTCTGATGGCTTCTCTCACTGGTACTGTTTCAGCGCTAATTGCTGCAATAAGTCATTTGCTATTTAATATTATTGGAATCGTCGTTATTTATGGAATACCATTTTTAAGAGAAATTCCTATTTACTGCGCAGAAAAGATTGCTGAAAAAGCAGAAAAGAACAAGCTGGTTCCCATACTATATCTGGTGAGTATCTTTGTTGTTGTACCATTGTTAGTTATATTGGCTAGTACCTAAATAGTAACATCATGAAAAGGAACACATAACATGGCTATGTTTGATAGAGTTATTTCACTGTGGAAGTCTGAAGACCTTTTATCTCAAGCGTGGGAAGAGTCTTTTCAGATGATGGTTTTATCTAATGAAATGTTTAGCGCTGCAATTAGATACCTAAGGCGAGGAGAGAATATTAAAACATTAAAAAATCTGAAAAAGAGAGACCGAGAGATAAATAAATTTCAAAAAAGTGTGAGGAAAAAGGTGGTAACTCACTTTTCCATATCTCAAAAAGTGGAAGACTTCCCAAGTGGACTTGTATTGTTAAATATTGTTATAGATGTTGAAAGATTAGGCGATTACACCAAAAATATTTTAGATCTTGCTATACACTATCCAGACCCTCTTGTCTCTGAGGAATGCCTAAGCTCATTAAAAAAGATTGAAGATGATATTCAATCAAGATTCGCAGACACTCTCGTTGCAATAGAACAACAAGATGAAAAGATTGCAAAAAAACTTCTCAAATCATATAGAAAATCATTCTCCAGTATATCAGATAAGATTGTAAATAATGGAATATCGGGACAAAAAAAGTATAAGAATCAAAAAGAAGCAGCGGCTGTTACGCTTTATGCAAGATATCTGAAAAGGGTTGGGGGTCACTTAAAAAACATAACTACCACCATGCTAAATCCTTTTGAAGAAATTGGCTACCAATCTTCAAAGTAGTTTCTGGTTTTTAGGGTTTTTAACACCTCCATATTAACTAAATTAACTTCTTAAAATTTTTGATTAATCAGGGAGCATGCAAAGTAGTGTTCAATAATTCAATCGCCCGTTTTTCTATTGGGCTATTTGTCTTTATTTTTATGGAAAAGAGTTTCTGCACAGACTATAACTGGTCTGCAAATCTTCGTTATCGTCTCAAGACCGACACGTCGAATGATGTTAAAGAAAATAGCGTATCATCATTTTCAGAGATGAGGTCGCGAATTAGTCTTGATGTTTTAGGTGATAATGCAACCGCTCACTTCATCCTCCAGGACTCCAGAATAGTTGGAACACCAGCCAATAGTGCTGGTGTAACTGGGAACACTATTGGCTCTGCGCTGCATCAGGTTTATTTCACCTATGAAGGATATAAACAAACCTTCCAAATTGGAAGGTTTGAGCTAGCGCTTGGCAACCAAAGAATCATCGCAAAAAACAACTGGAATAATACTGGTAGAAGTTTTGAAGGAATACTCGTAAAGAGAAAAACTAAAATTGGAGAACGATTACTATTTACGCTACCTGTAGTTGAGAATTATGACACAGAATATGATGATAGTAAGGATCATGTGTTGAGTGGGATGTATTGGAACATCATCCTCCCTGGAATTGGTAAAAGTTCAAAAATTGAACCATACATAATGAACTATCAACAAGTTCAAGATAATGGGTCTTATAACATGTTCGGATGCAGGGCAGATTTAGAAAGAAACTCAATACTTTTTGAGGGTGAATTTGCAATGCAATCAAGCCGCCGTATAAAAGCAAACATCTTATCTCTTAATCTCGGATATAAAATTAATCAATTTGATTGGCTAAAATCCTTGACAGCAGGTCTAGACATTGTTTCCGGAGACGATCCAGAAACAGATGACTTTGAAGGATTTTCCAAGTACTTTGGTGCACGTCACAAGCATCATGGATATTATGACTATGGCTTTCATAAAAAGTATTTCGGGCACGCACATGAAGGACTTCAAGAATTAAACCTCAAAGGGAAATTTAATTTTCTTGCTAATTCTAATCTTTTAGTTGCAATGCATAACTTTAGCAGTCATAACGGAAACACAAAGTATGGTAACGAGCTAGATCTAATTATCAAAAGAAATGTCAGCGATGAGCTTTCTTCAGAATTTGGGCTTGTCTTTTACGATCCAGAGGAAGGAAACGACCTTCTAACATTTATATATGTAATGTTTACAGCTAATTTGTAAAGGAAAAAAGTCCTCAAACCATGTTTATGTTTAGAATAGCTTATCATATGTTTTACAAACAATGAGGAACTTTACATATCTAATTATAACAGTCTCTGCCCTTGCGTCTTTTTTTAGTTGCGACGATGATAATTGGGTTAGGATTAGTGAAGAGCGCATCTACTCAATAAGCGGAGTGTCTGCTTTTAATAAGGGCTGGCTAGTGGTTCATGATAACAAGATGGCTGACCAGCCAAGGATAAGTCTGCTTTCCAAAGAAAATCAATTAAAAAAGCTAAGATGGTCTGGTTTGTTACTACCATATGATCTGGAAGCAATTCATTCAATTCCTAATTATGAAAATCAATATGTTGTAATGGAAAGTACTGGAAAATGTTACAGAATTCTTGTTGACCCAAATACTGAAGAGATAGAGATAAAGGGGGAATTCAAACTTCCGGGGTTGAGAGAATCTATGAATCTTGAAGGGTTTGCATTAATAGAGAATAATGGAATCCTTAAAGTGTTTTACGGAGATAGAGGATCAGATAGTAGACCATCTACATTGTTTTTCGGAAATTATAATGTGCAACTAGATGAAGTCACAGTAGTAAAATCATATAGCTTTTCCTTATTGGAAGAGATGTCTGACAAAAGAAGTATTGCAGATCTCGTTTTTGACAAAAAAAGAAACCTCTGGAGTGCTGCAACATCTGATCCTGGTAATGATGGCCCATTTGAAACTAGAATTTTCAGAGTTGGAGAAATGTCAAAAGAGGGCTCTTTCAGTCTAGCTAGACCAATGAAGTCAAGTAAAATTTTTGAAAATGAGAAAGTAGAAGCTATGACAACTTATAAAAATGGAATTCTGCTGCTAACAGATAATGAAAACTTTGGTTCCAGCAGATACTTTATTAGCATCAATAAAATCTTTTAGAAAACGTTTCTTACTTTTTATTCAACTTCAAACGATGCTTTTTATAGTATGGCATGTTTAGAAAAAACTCTATCAGGTAACGAATTCTTTCATGGCTTTCTTCAAGAACAAGAACTAGTTCATCAAAAGCAAACCATTTACATTCGGTTATGCCTTCGTTTCTATCTGGGATCAATGGAGTGTTTTCATCACCATTGAACTCAATTAGAAACCATTCGGTCTTTTTTACAACAACCTCTCCATCAACCCCTTTGTGATAATGCGTAGGTATAAGTTTCTTGAGGATTTTTAATTTGTTTTTTGGTAATCCTGTTTCTTCACTTATCTCAATAATAGCAGTATCTCTACTATTTATTCCCTTTTCTAGTTTCCCTTTTGGAAGGTCCCACCTTCCATTTTTATAGATAAATAAAATTTTATCATTTTTGATTACAATACCACCAGATGTGTTTATTTTATTACTCATTGGTTTTCATTTGATGTAGAACATCATATTGGTCTTTATTTAAGTTGTTAAATGGTACGTTGTTTATCCTTATTTCATATGTTGGCAATTCTTTACTCCATTTTTTGGGCTTAAGAATCTTTTTATGTTCATATTCTATATATGAAAGAACATATCTCATGGCATTTAGCCTACCAATCATCTTATTATCTGAGTTAATGATTACCCAAGGAGATTCAGGTGTGGATGTTTTTCTAAACATTTGTTCTTTAAATTTCGTGAGAATCTGCCACTTCTTATGAGCTCTCCAATCATTTGGAGATAATTTCCAATACTTTAGTGCACTATTCTCGCGATTATGAAATCTCAATTCTTGATTCTCTTTGGTGATGGAAAGATAAAACTTGATGAGTATTATGCCGTCATCTAGTAGTTTCTCCTCCCATTTATTGACTTTTTTCATAAAGTACTTGTATTGATTTTCTTTACAATAACCCATTGCTGGCTGGATAAGGGCACGTGAATACCAACTCCTATCAAAGAAATGCACTTTTCCCTTTCCGGGCATCCTCTTTTCCCACGTCCTAAACCAATTTTTATCTTGCTTTTTTGTAGGAACACCTAACTCAATTACCTCTACAGCCTTCGGCATCATGTTTTCAATAAATCGTTTTATCGTAGAACCTTTTCCAGCAGCATCTCGACCTTCAAGAACAATCCCTAAGCGTTTATTTTTTCTGATAATCCACTCTTGAAGTTTTAAGAGTTCGACCTGTAGTCGTTTTTTTTCTTTTGAATATTGATGATGACTCAGGGCTTTGTACTCGGTCCTATTATAGATAATCATGAGGGAAATTAGATAATGTACATATAAAGATACTGTTTATTTTTTATATAATTTAATCAATCCAGCATTAGCCTATTTTGCTCCTAACACAATTCTAACAATTAATTTTTACTTTCAGGCAAATAAAGAGAGTGTCTAACTAACACATTGTTTTAATTACGTTTCATGGCAACAGAAGGTTAAAAATGATAATAAAAAAAATAGTAAAATTGTTTCTTCTATCTTTATTGTTTCCTCAGACAAATGACACTGGGAATCAAACATCCAGTATTAGTATTACTATACCTTCTGGAATTAAAATAGAATTATCTGGAGAAGCAGAAGTAGAATTTATAGATGTAGAGGGTAAAGGTGGGGCTAAGTACAACTCACAAAACAATGATGGATTTTTAAAAAAGATTGATCAACGAAGCCCCTACATGCAAATCGATAAGAGTGTTTTAAACTTTAAACTATTATATACAGACAACCTTAGCTACAGTTTGAGTGCACGCTTTGATGATAATGGAGCATACGCAGACATGACTGTTTTACGTTATAGTAGTAATAATACAGTTGTGGAGCTTGGTAAAAATCGTCCAAAGGTGGCTCTAAAAAAAAATACAGAGGGATACCCGCTCATTGGAACATCATATTGGAAAGGCCGTCAGTATCATCTTGATATAGAACAATCCATGTCTTCATTAAATCTTGGAGTGTCATTTGCACTAAAACGTCCAATTGGTTATGATGCTGTAGCAGAAGATAAGTCCTTTAGAATGATGGTTTATGATAATGGTGAAAAAATTGATGGGCAAACACTAGAAATCGGGTTGCGAGGAGATTATACTTATGGCCCTTTGAAATTAGCAGGATGGTATTATTTTGGAGAGCTTATTGATGATGCTGATTGGAAAAAAACCCTTCATTACGATTTTGACGATTATACTTATATCGAACCAAATACTACACTAAGCAAGGATGCATATGTTGGTCATTTTTGGTATGGTGGAAGAGCAGAAATCACGGCAATGAATTTATTACTTCGGTCAGAGTATATCTACTCTGAGGATGGTTTTCTTCCAAGGGATGGTTTTTACTTTGAAGCAAGTACAAAGTCGTTTCCAGTATTTGATGGATTATTTTTTCTGGTTAGATATGGTCAATTAAGGATTGATCCCTATAGAATAACAGATTCATTTTTAAACCCTTATAAAAACACTTATGAATCTTCATTGCTTGAAGCAGAGGATATCGATGGGAATGGACTTATTAGCGAAGCTGAAAGTAAGCGCTTCAGGCCTGTTTTAAAAGATCCTAATACCTGGAACAGAGAACTTATCACTTTAGCATTAGGTTATGACCTTACAAATTATGCTCAACTTCGGTTTGAATATTATATTCTTAACGAAGAGACCGGAGATACAGAATTAGTAGCTGGAAATCAAAATAGACCTTATCAACCAGATGTGATGGATGATCAATTGTTATTGCAACTTAGATTAAGCTTTTAATAAATAATAAAGGAGTGTCAAATGAAGACTTTTGTAATAAAAGTATTAAGCGTATTTACTTTTTTTCCATTCTTACTTTTCACAAGTTGTGAGGATGATGACCCTGTATCTGATCCAACGGTTACAACTGTCACTGTAACCCCCACTAATGCAACAATTCAGATTGACAGTACTCAGCAGTTTACAGCTGAATTAGTAGACCAAAACGGCGATCCAATCGAAGGTGATGTCTCTTGGTCTGTATCCGACGAAGATGTTGCATCAGTGTCAGTAACAGGTCTTGCAACGGGTCTTGCAACAGGATCTGTGACTGTGACCGCAACAGCAGGTGATAATAAGACTGGTGTCGCCACTTTAAACGTTGCTATTGCTAGTTTGGTACTAGCACCGGCAAATCCATTTTTATTAGTAGGAGATACAGTAACCTTAGCCGCTATATATACGAGCGCAGAAGGTGAAAGAAATACAAACCCTACTGTCTCTTGGTCCACCAGTGATGCTTCAGTTGTTACAGTGAGCAATTCAGGTTTGTTGACCGGTATTTCAGAAGGTACAGCAACCATAACATCTATACATGACGATTCAGAAACTACTGGAACTGCAAATGTTACGGTTTCTTTAACTAATGATAGGTTCAACATATCAAGACTTGATGTCCAGCTTACCGGTAATGATGAAACCTCACAACCAGAATTGGTTCGATTTGTTGGTGAGTCAGAAGGTGTCATTGTTAATTCATTACAAAACACTTTAGACTTTCTTACAATCACTACTACAGGTATTTCCATAAGCGGTGAGCAAATTTCTTTAACCGACGATCCAGATGCAGAAGCATCATCTATCGATGTAAGTGTTGATGAAAGTATCATAGCTGCTGTCGTTACCAAGGGCGCTTGTGAAAGGGGTGAACTATATTTGGTAGATGCTGCTAGTAGAACAAAATATGGTCCATATGAATTAGGTTATAATCCAGATGCTGTTGATATTGCAGTGGACAACCAATATGTGGTCGTAGTAAACGAAATGGATTATGAAGATGCTGCAGATGATTGCGGTGATACATTCACAGGTTTCCCTGGTGTTTCATTATACGATATTTCTTCTGGTTTAGGTTCCGCAACGCTTGTAAAAGATATGGTTATCGCGGGTTCTGGAACTACTAATAACCAGCTCCGTGAACCAGAAGGTGTGAAAATCGCACCAGATGGTGAAACAGTTTACATGACCCTACAGGAGTCTAACGAGCTTGGATGGTTTTCTATTTCCGCACCTCCAGATACTCTGCAAAATATTGTGGAATATACAAATCCAGAACATGAGCCAGATGGATTGTGGTTAAATAGCGATGGTACAGTCCTATGCACTGCAGGTGAGATTGATGGGTATATTGGTGTGCATTCTGTTAGCGGAGATGGTGGACTTTCGGTACAAAGATTTTTTGAATTGCACCCAGTTTTAGATGGTCAAGGGTGGGAGATTGGTGCATCAGGAGAAAATAAGGCAATCGAACCAGAAGAAGTGGTAGTTGCTGAATATGGTGGTAAAACGTATGTATTATCAACTCTGCAAGATCCTGGGGCTGTAATTGTACTGGATATCACTGATTTAGATAATATTCAATATGATTCTGGAGTAATATGCGAGTACAATGACTATGTAGTAGGTGACCCAGGTGAATGTGGAGAATACGGTCCGGGATGTGGTGCTCCAGAGGGATTAGCATATAGAAATGGTTATGTTTTGGTGGCTAATACCTATGACCCATCCGTTGCATTACTAAAAGCTTCTTGGGCAGAATAAATAAAATATTATTTATTCTTAGCAAGTCTAGGTCAAAAGAAGAATAAATTCTTCTTTTGACCTAGAAATATTTTTACAATTCATTTTCCATCTTTGGTAAACTAATGGTAAATCTAGTTTTACCATTACTTGTTCTTTTCACATCCACGTCACCGTTATGAGCAAAGGCAATGTGCTTTACAATAGCCAGACCTAAACCGGTACCTCCAGCCTCTCTGTCTCTCGATTTATCAATTCTATAAAACCTTTCAAAAATTCTTTTTCTGTCTTTATGTTGGATTTCATCTCCTTCATTATCAATGTGTATGTATAACATATCTGTTTGTGTTACAGAGATTTGAATCTCTGATAGAGGAAGTCCATATTTAATAGCATTTTCTACCAAGTTTGCTATGGCCTCCCTTAATAGCTGTGGATCACCATTGACCATTATTGATTCTTGACAGATAATTTTTATTTTATTCCTGTTTTCTTTTATTTTATTATCAAGATCTTCTACTGCACTTTCTAAAACCGGAAACAGTTCATGCGGTACAAACATTATAGTGCTATCTTCTTCTTGAGATTCAATCTTCGACAGTCTCAGTAGATCGTCAATGATTGCGTTCATCCTGTTAGTGTGATTTAATACTTTTGACAAGAATTGTTCATGATGTTCAGAATTTGGTCCTTCTTTTTGTAAAATTTCTATGTAACCTAATATGGATGTTATTGGGGTTTTGAGCTCGTGACTTACGTTCGAAACAAAGTCCTGCCTTACTTTTTCTAATTGTTTTTGGAAAGTTATATCATTGATTACAAGTAAGGCTCCAGTAATTATATTATTATTAAAAAGTGGCTGCGCATTAATTAGAAAAAATCTTTTTTTATTATGTTTAATTGCAATTTCTTGTTGCTTCTTATTATTATGTGTTAAAATCTTTTTCAAAAGTGATACAATCTTTTTTTGTTTAATAATGTTTGTGATTTTTTTATTTATATAATTTTTATCGGGTAATTTTAAATATTCAATGGCAATAGAATTTATTGATAGAATGTTAAACCTTTTATCTATTGCAATAATACCATCTTGCATACTTGATAGAAGTGATTCTCTATCATTTTTTTCCTTTTCTATTATTTTGATCCTATTATCCATTTCTTTTGCCATTTTGTTTAATGAAATAGATAATGATGCAAGCTCCTTTGTTTTTGGAATTGGTAGAGGTTTTAGACCATCCATAGTATTAACATATTGTTCAGTTTCTTTCCTTATAAAATCTATTGGGTTGGTGATTTTCTTAGAGATAAAGTAACTTATTAAAAGTAAGAAGAACCCAATTACAACCCCTAAATAAATAATTTTTCTTTGAAGATTGCTGATGGTTAAATCAAGCTTATCAAGGGGTTGAGATATTCGTACAATAACTGAAGGAGTATGATTTTTAATATATATTGAATAGTACATTAGTTTTTTATTTAAGGTTTTACTAAACCTTTGGGAAGTAGATTCTCCTGACTTGATAGCTTCTTTAATCTCAGGCCTTTTACGATGATTGTCCATGCTCGAAATATTTTTGTGAGAATCTCCTAATACTATTCCTTCTTTATTTATGACAGTTACCCTCATATTGGCAAGTTGGCTTATATTTTTGCAGAATTTTTTTAGTTGTTGATGGTTAAAGGGTTTTTCAATAATCCACTGACTTAATAATTTTGCTCTTTCTTTTAATTCCTTTTCAGTTTGGTTATAATAGAATGTTCTAGTAGCTTGATTAATTAGCAGTATAAGGGAAAATATGCCTATTATAATTACAGGCATATAATTAAGAAATAGTTGTAAAAATAAAGATCTATTTTTCATCGGGTTGGAATCGGTATCCTACACCTCTTATGGTTTGAATAACTGAACTTTTTGGTTTTATTTTTTTTCTAATACCAGCTATTTGAAAATCAACTGACCTATCTGTGACATGATAATTGTCTCCTTTTGTTTTTTCGATAATTTGATATCTTGTGAAGACCAATCCTGGGTGGGATGCTAGTAATTTAAGAATTTGAAACTCAGAGAATGTGAGAGCTACAATCTTATTTTTAACAGTGACCTCTCTTCTTTGTAGTGATATATGAATATTGTGTATAGAAAAGTTATCTATGTTAATTTCTTTTTGTTGTTTTTTCCTCCTTAGAAGTGCTGATACTCTTGCACAAAGTATTTTTAAGCTAAAGGGTTTGGGAAGGTAATCATCTGCGCCACTTTCTAACCCATTAACAATATCTTCTTCTTGCCCCAAGGCGCTTGTAATAATAATGAAACAATTTTTTGTTTTTTTGTCCTTTTTAAGTCTTTTACATACTTCGACTCCATGAATACCCGGAAGCATAATATCTAGAATTACTAGATCTGGAGTCGCGGTTTTAGCAATTTCAATCCCACGCTCTCCATTAGATGAAGTAAAAACATTGTATCCATTTTGCTTTAATTCAAATTTAATTATTTGCCGTATATCTGGTTCATCTTCTATAATAAGGATTGATGTTTTATTATTTTTCATATGAAAATTTAAGTTAAAAATAATTGTATTATAGGCTGTTATCACGATATTATTATTTTTATATATTGAGTTGGTTATCTTATTTATGTATTTGTTTTATTTATACTTATGACATTTATTTTTATTTTATTTATTTATTTAATAAATTTTAAATTTTAAAGACTTTATTTATGTTTTTTGGTTTTTTAACAATAAAGAAATAAAATCCAGTTTTATAATAATGAAATCATTTTTAATTAAAGATTATAATTAAAAAATAAGAAAATAATTTATATTTATATTGTTGAACGTTTTAATAGTTTTAGTTTAAAAAGGATATGGTGTCATTTTTATTATTATATTATTTTTATGTTCTTTAATTAATTTAACTTGTGTTAAAGTGTACTTATGTTCATTATTTTTTTTTATTTAGTTGTAACTTATAAGATTTTTAAACTATTAATTTTATTAACTTTATGGTATTTTTTTTGTTTTTATTTAATGATTATAAATTTTTAAAATTTTTTATATTAATAAGTTTTGTACCTGATTTTAATTATGATTAAAAAAAATTTTAAATATGATTTTTTTGAACGTGTAATATGTTTTTTGTTTTTATAAAGATTAAGAATTAAAAAGTTAACAGAGCTAGATTCGGCACCATAGTTTTATAGATGAACCAAAACAATGTTATATAATCTGCTATAGCACATTATATAACATTATAAATTTCTAATAATTTAATTAAGTTTTTTTTAGGTTGTATGGTTACAAAACTAGAATATAATTATACTTTTTAATGTGTTATAATATTATGTTTTTATTGAACTAATATCTTTTCATTGACGGTTCAATATCTAGCGCCCATTTATTGATTCCACCTTCTACGTTATGAGCATTAAATCCTTTTTCTTTTAAGTAAGTTGTTACGTATGACGACCTTACACCCGTATGACAAATGACTGCGATTTTCTTTTTTTCGGAAATGTCATTTAGCCTTTCAGGTATTTTGTTCATTGGTATATGTATAGATCCTTTAATTGAACAGATTGTTATTTCTTCATCTTCTCTGATATCAAGAATCATGGTTTTACCAGTTTGGAATTCAATTTTTAATTGATGAACATTCATTTATTAATCATGTTTTGGAATCACATCGGTTATAATACCATCTATATCTAACCTTTTAAGGTGTTCAATAACGGGATAATTGTTGGCTGTCCAAACATTAATTCCAAGATTATGGTTTTTAGCATGTTTAATTATTTTGTCATTTAACACATCTATTCTCGGATGAATATATGTAGGGTGAATTATATTAACAACCCAATACAACTCTAAGTTTTCAAACAAAAATGCAGTTTTTATAGGTCTGTAAAAAATTCTGAAATATAGGATTACAAAGGGGTTAAACGAGGACACTATTATTCTTTTATTTTTGATAGTTCTAAGGTAAGTACCTAAAGCCCGGGCTGTTTTAAGGTCAAATGGGTGTGAAAACTTAACTTCTATATTATAACCAATTTTATCACCGCAGGCCTTAAAAACTTCAGATAGAGTTGGTATTTTATTTTTAGACTTTTTGTTAAGGTAAGTCCCTGTATATATTGATTTAAACATACTATAATTCAATTTATGAATATACCCAACACCATTAGTTTCACATTCTAAATCAAAATTATGTGAACAAACAATTACACCATCTTTTGATGTAATTATATCTAGCTCTATCCAATCAAAATCATTTTGTACAGCAGAGAGATACGATTGTAATGTGTTTTCTGGGCAACCTATCTGGACACCCCTATGGGCATGGTATTCAACGTTACCTATACTATTAACTGCTTTCTGTTTATTTTTCCAATAAAACAAATGATTTGCAATTATAATTAACAGAAAAAATAAAATAAATAAGTTCAATTTAAGGTCGAAGAATTAAATGTTTATAAGTTTTATCCTTTTTAATAGAATCAGAATTAAAATGGGTGGTTCTATATTCTCCATTATGAAATAATTCAGCCTGGTCTTTATAATGTGGGCTTTTTGGAATACCTGATTGTCCAGTAGGTAAAATGAATTGTGTTTCATTCATATTGTTCAAATCCACAATTCTTCTCATTGACGCACCAGACACCTGAATAAAATTATTTGAACGTGAGTACCCACCTGCATTAGGACTACCGTCTGAACCACCCGACCTATATGGTCCAATGTTTAATGAAAAGAAGTAGTCAAGAAAACTTTGAGAACCAAGTAGATGCTTGTGTGTTAATGTATGTGCGTCACCCCACTTCCAATTTGTCCAGTTGGGGCCATAAAGATTAATTATTTCATTATGAGCAGAAATAAATGACCTTAACATAATTTCATTTATTTTTTCTATTTTATTTAATGTTCGCACATCATCTATCCAACTTGAATATTTGTTATCTAATATGTCCCGAAGATTTCTATTTGTTAGATATTTCAAATTCATATATGCGTTAAAGTACTCTTCCCCTATAAGGTCAAACTCATCTTTATATATGTTTTCAGTTAACTTTTTTAATATTGTGTGGAAAATAAGAGCAGCTTCTGAATTTGGGCTTTCAACATAATCCCAGCCCGAAAGAAACTTTAAGGCTTTTATATGCCCGGGTTTACTTAATGAGTCTTTGATTTTTAGTATATGCGGTACCACAATTTGAGCAAGGTTGCTTCCTTGGTCTAACTGAATAGCCTTCATATCATCCATTGTTGAACTTTTTAATGTGTCTAACCCAACCCTTATTCTTTCTGCTCTGCTAGGATCTGCCCATAGACCGCTTATATAATAAGGAAACTCATTTCCAATTGTTTTATTGTTAGCTGTAAAAATGTAACCACTTTTTGGATTAAAAATAAAGGGCATCTCACCATACGGAACTTTACCCCTCCAGTCATAGTTTTTATCATAGCCCGGGCGTGGCAACATAGAAAAGCCCATTTTTCTAATCGGAATATATACGGCTGGTCTCCACCCAATATTACCATCTATATCTGCATAAACAATGTTTTGACCTGGAACCCCAAACTGTTTAACGCTTTCTGAAAAATCTTCCCAGTTTTTCATTGTCGTTAAACCAACCCATGCGTCCATTTCATTTGTAACCCAGTGACCGGTCCAGGACATTGAAATACTTTCTTCACGGGTTTTAAGTAATTTGTGTATATCGCTTATTATTGGCCCGTGATGTGTTTCTCTAATATTTACACTTACATCATCTTTACCTTTTATTGAGAATATTTCTACTCTTGATTGAACTTTTTTCCACTCACCATCAAATAAATATTCATTTTTGTTTTCAGGGTTTAATTTTTCTATAAAAAAATCTAAATCGTCAACCATGCTGTTCGTGAAACCCCATGCTGTTCTATCATTTTGACCTATGACTGGGAGTGGAATTCCCGCAATACAAACTCCAGAAACATTAAACCTACCACCACTTAAATGAATCTCATACCACCTTGGTGGCTGGGTAAAAGCAAGATGCGGGTCGTTTGCAAGCATTGGCTTTCCTGTATTAGTTCTGGATCCAGAAACCACCCAGTTGTTTGACCCAATGTCCGCATCTTTATCACCAAACAAACTCCTTAGAACATTCTCATTATTTAAAACCTTACTATAAAGAGATACGTCCACCGCTCCAGAACCATCAACGATTTTTGGCAAATCAAGGTCACCTTTTGGTATTAGCTCTTTCAGCTTTTCCTCACCAAAAAAAGAGAGAACTGCACCAAAAACTATTTCAGGTTTCCATGAACTTGACATTTCGTGCGCCATCATTCTTGTATATCCGGCCACAATAACGGGATCCCAATGCTGTGGTTGAAAGCCAAGTATTTTGAATTCTATCGGCAAGTCATCTAAGGTTTCATCTATTCTATAATTTATTCCTCTACAAAAGGATTCAAAAATTTTCCGGTTGTTTTCATCCATATTATCAACAAGTTTTTTTGCAGTCTCGTGTATTTTCCATGTTCTTAAATATATATCAGTATCAAGAAACTTTTCGCCTAAAACAGAGGCAAGTTCTCCCTTAACTGCCAATAATACCATAGACAGTTGGAACAACCGGTCGCTTCCAGCTATATATCCTGCTGTAAAAAAAAGGTCCTCTTCGTTGGAAGCAAAAACATGAGGCACTCCGAATTGGTCACTATATACATCTACTCTTTTTTTTAATGGGTTTAGGGTTCTTTCACCTTCCATTATTGGTAGCGGATGATCAAACCACTTATATGTAAAAACTCCAACCGCAGCTATAAAAACTATAAACCACAATATTATCTTTTTTTTCATTTTATTGCCTGCTTGTTAATTGTCTATTTCTCTTGTGCTATAAAGCAGCCACCCGCTGGGGTCTATGATCATATTTGAATCCATTGGAACAACAATTCTTTTAGGTGTGTTATTAAGGGTTACTCTTTTTTCTCTTTTACCGTCAAAGGAATAATATTCTATTTCTACTGGCATTTTAAAACCTTCGTTCTGCCACCATAAATCTATAAACCTTTTATTTTGAATTATATTTTCTTTTACGTTCAATACTGGCAAATCGTTTTTATATAAATACTGTGAAAAAAACCAACTCAAATCTTGCTGGCTGTTTTCTTCAACTAGGTTAATAAATTCTCTGGTTGAAGTTTGGTTATTTGGCAGCTCTTTTGGCATTACCAAATATTCTTTTAAGGTTGACCAAAGTGTATCCTTCCCAATTAGATATCTTAACATGTGAAGAACAAAAGCACCTTTATAATATGGATCATTTCCTGATTCAAGTTTAGTTGTAGCGTTTTTTTTAGGAACCATTGGGAAATTGTTTTTTATATTCTTTTTTAATCTATTTTTAACAAAGGTTTTAACAGACTCCTTTCCAAATGTTTCTTCTATATACATTGCCTCAGCATATGTGTCAAACCCCTCATGAATCCAAAAGTCTGACCAGTCTGCTACGCTTAAATAATTTCCCCACCATTCATGGCCCATTTCATGAAATAATATAAAATCGTACCCACGACTTGTTTTATTATATTTATTCCCATATGCATTTATAGTCTGGTGTTCCATTCCTGAAAATGGTGTATGTACTACACCAAACTTTTCATCTTTCCAAGGATAAGAACCGAAGTGTTTTGTATAAAACCTAAGGTTTTTCTCTGCTTCTTCTAAAAATTCAAAAGCGCCATCAGTTTCTTCTGGTAACACATAAAAAACTAAATCAATTTTGTCTTCTAAAATAAATGCTTGCCTTTCAACCATATCAAAATTTCCAATGGTAAAGTTAATATTGTATGTGCTGATAGGATAATTAGTTTTCCAATGCCATTTATTCCATTTGTTTTTTTGAACGGATGTGGATTGCAACAACCCATTGGAAACAACCATAAGTGAGGGTGGGGCTGTTATATAAATATCTGCTCCGTCCGCTTTATCACTAGGATGCTCTTTGCAGGGGTACCAAACGTGTGCTCCGTTAGATTGACATGAAACCGCAACCCAGCTACTTCCATCTTCGCTTTGTGACCATGTAAACCCACCATCCCATGGAGGGTTTTTTGCCTCTGGGGGCTTTCCTGCGTATTTAATGATCATTTTGTTTTCGGTGAATGGCTCTAGACGAGGATTGTTTATAAACAACTTATTACTGTTATGTTTGTAAGCTAGGCTCATTCCATTAATTTCCACTCCGGAAACTGAATATTTATTGATTAAATCAATTTCAACCAGATCTATCTCTCTAAAAAGAACAAATAAAATCTCTACTGTACCAGATATTAATTTTTTGAATGGGTCTACTTTCAAATCGATAGAATAGTGTTTTACATCCATGGCTTCCTGTCTGGAGGTTAACCTGCCGCCACTGGATGTGTTTATAGCCATCAGTAAGGTGACTGATGTTATAAATATTAATAATACAGCTTTCATTTATTCATTACTTTGTATTGATATTGGAAAATTCCGTTTTCTCTGTCGTGCTCAATAATCCTTTCAAAAGACAGGTCAATCTCTTTAAGGTTTTCTCCATCAAACAACGGGACCCCCTTACCAAATATAACCGGATGAGGTGTTATATATATATGAGTTAAAAAAGAAGAAAACCGATAGTACGTTTTGCCCCCCCCTATAATAAAACAACGGTAAGAGGTTATTTTATTTAATATGTCTTCCGGTTTGTTTTTACGATTTAAAACAATCGTATCTCTGCCTACTAATTCTTTAGATAGCGTCTTATAGGTATTAGAGCCCATAATGACAGGATTTCCCATCGTCTGATGTTTAAATAATTCAAGGTCTCGAGACCATTTTGTTACCTCAAGTGAGTGCCTTGCAATATAGCCATCAACAGTTACGGCCGCTATGAGAACAATCTCTTTAGGCATTAACCTTTATTTGTATACCCTTAAAGATTTCCATTTATCCAAATCTTCAAAAGAGGTTTTCATCCCCAATTTGTTTTTATGGTTTTTAGCAAAAGTAAGAACATTGACCATTCTTCTGCTGTCTTTATCAATTGTTTTTGACAGCGCCCTTGATACGGATTCTTTAGTTAAGGTTTTTAGCGCCTCAATTGTTTTCTTATCCCTACTGTAGTCAGCTTCATAGTCAAATATGAGAGTTTTAAGCTTGCCTGCCCTTTCTGAAATGCTCATCGGTTTTTTTTCTAATTCTTCAATCGACGAGTCAATTAGTTGCTGAAACTCATCGTTTGTCAAATCTTGTATTATTTCTGGCGAATTACCTATAAATGAATCGGCCCGGCTATTTAACTCATCAGCCGGATACGCTCCTGATTGTATTAAGAAGTTAAGATAATAGGTTTCGTCCATGTTTCTTACGTAAGACCAAACTATATACCCCAATTGTTGATTGGTCCTCATTTCTGTGTAAAAGGGTTGTTCTAACGCTTTGCTAATTAACTTAGATGTTGCTCTTGTATTTGGACTCTCTTCTCCAATTACATACTGCCTAAAAAAACAGGAGTTGTTTACTAGGGTTTGATCTATATATTGAATCGTTTCTGGTTTTTTAAAATCTAAATAATTAAGATCAAAAGCTTCTTTTCTCATTATGGGCTTTGTTCCTGTCTTGTCATTAAATACCTGAACCACTTTTTTAGCATCAGGTTCTTTAAAATCACCATAAACCATAGCTTCTAAGAATGTTTCTTTATATAGTGTTTTACTATATTCTTTCAAAGATTCCAATGTTGATGACTTTGCCAAAGGAAGCGCCTCTTTCCAGGAGTATTTTATTTCGTTTAAAAGATCTGGAGACATTTCTCTCGTTTGCTGGTGAGCATCTGAAAGAGAGAAGTTTTCATAGTCTCGAACCGTTTTGTCTTTTATTGCCTTGAACTGTTTTTCGGTAATAGAAAATGAGGTCATGTGGTCTAGTATAAGCTCATAAAGATTCATAGCGGACTCTTTATATCCGTTAACGTCTACATAAATTCCCTCATATCCCTCACGAATTGAATAGTTTAAACCAGCCTGTTTTGCAGGATAGCTTAATTCATTTAAAGATTCATTAACGCAGGAAGAATATATACGTGAATAGACTCTGTGCTCTACACTCATTTTATTTTTTGGAAACAATATCTTCAAGTTGATAACACCCTTTGGCCTTAAAAACTCATGGTCTTGGCCAAAATACAAACTAGACCCATTTCCGACAACCATTGGCTCAGGATACACATCTTCTTTTATTTGCCTTTTAGGAACGCTTGCTCGCTTGGGAATGAAGGGATTACGCTCAGGAATTAGAAACTCACTTCGAACTTCTACGTTTAATAGTTCTTTATAAAACGAATCTTCTTCTGAGTAAGAATAAGAAGCATCATAAAATCGCTCTTTTTTGTCTGTCTCTAGGCCCTTTGCTGTTAACATAACCAGCATATTGTCTGGGGTTATGCGAGATAGAAGCTCGTCATAGTTTTTTGATGTGTTGTCCCTATATATATAATTAATTCTACCTGCGTCTTCTATTGGAAATCTCATTACCTCATTTGCCAATTGTGTGGCTCTCCACATTCCTTCACCCTTGCTGGAGTATATTTCATCGATTGAAGCCATCGTTTGAAGTTCACTAAACACATGTCTTTGGTGTCCCTCGTCTTTCATAAGCCTTATGTAACCCATCGTTGCTTTTAGAACTTCTCGGTAGTTTACAAGCCCCTCTTTGGTTAACCCGATTCCTATAGATGCATATCCATAATCATTTGTTTGTGACCCTGCTCCAGCTGAAAGCGAAAGAGCCCAACCCTTGTTTTTTAAATAAGACAACAGGCTTCCTTTTCCTTCATGTCCAAGAATAAAACCAAACTGTCTACCGGGTTTACTATTATATAACTGCCTAGTTCCAGATAGTGAAAACATTATATTTATATCACGAATGTCCTTTACAGGGTCAATCTGTACCAAGCGAAAGGTTTCTTTTTTTTCAAAAAACTCTGGGTCGTATTTATTACTTTCTTTATTGTTGTTTTTTATATCTGAAAAATAGTTTTGGGCCCATTTCTCCATTTGATCTAGGGAGTGAGTACTTAGCATGGCAAGACCCATTTGATTTGCACTATAATATTTTTGATAAAAACCGATTAACTCTTCTCTGTCTATATCTCCTAATGTTTCAAGATTACCCGTTGAAAACTTTTGCTCTGGGTGATCTTTTTTTGAAAACAAACTGGTGATTCTATATCTCCTTCTGTAATCATTCATGATGTTTTTTTGGTGTTCAGAATTGACGGCATTCACCTCTCTTGAAGTGTATTCCTCTGTAAATAAAGGGCTTATAAAAAACTGTGAAAACCTGTCTATCGCACCTTCAAAACCGTCTGGCAACACTTGGAATTGATAGTTTGTAAGATCACTCGCAGTGTAGGCATTGGAATAACCTCCATGCGACCTAAGATATGAACTATACTCATCAACATCGGGGTATTTTTCCGTACCAAGAAAAAGCATGTGCTCTAAAAAATGAGCTAGGCCTTCTCTTTCAGGAGGATTATCCAGCGAACCAACCTCTACAGCTACAGAAGCAGCAGAAATATTCAGGTTTGGGTCCGATAAAAGATATACTTTTAGTCCATTCTCTAATACAAGTTTTCGGACTTCAGATTTATCTAAGGGGTGTTTCATTTTAGCGCCGTTTTCACACCCATAAAAAGTTAAAAATATAACAAAAATCACTTTTCTTAACATAATACTCTCTCACAGTTTGGTTAGGTATCTAATGCTTTTTCAATCATATATATTAAATGTTTACGGTGGGCTTTTGTGGGTTCGTTAACCCCACTGTATCTCGAAGCATATTTTTTAATTTTATTTAAATTTTCAAAAGATGATGAAACAGAAATATGATCATATTTTATTTTCCCCCTGTTTTGTACAATCTTTATTAAGCGCTTTGTGTACTCTGTCTGTAAATTTATTCTCATACTGGTGACATTAGAACCTGCGTCAGCAGAAAAACAACTTGTTGTTAAGTCGTTCATCATCTCATTTAAACTGTATCTGTTTCCATATAAGCTTGTATTAGATATCCTTTTTAGAACATTAACATGCAAAAGGTGGTCTAAAATACTTTTTTGCATACTTAAAAACATATTAAGAATATTGGGGTCTTTTGTTCCACTAAACCCTCTTCGTTGCCATTGAAGATGACTATAGAGCTGTTTTGGTATTTTAAATGCGCCTGGGGTAAATAAATAATTGTTTAATAATGTCATTGCCCACTTTTGCTCATCCTTTGGAACAGGAACAAATGGGTTTTCTTTTCCTTCTTGGCCAACCATTGACCTATCGATATAAACCCCACCAATGTATCTTGAAATGATTCTTGTACAAGAGGCATACTCCCTGTTCAATATAGAAAACGCATCTCTAAAGGCATGATAAGACTCTCCTGGGGTTTCAAATTTTTTAAGTAATCCTGGATACATTGATTGAACAATATCCATTCTTTGTTGAGCATACCCCACTGCATCACTACTCAGGTCAGAAACCATAACCCTGGGATCAACACCTCGTCCCGGGCTACGCATATCATCACCATCATTCCCAAATCCATATTCATTTTTGATTGATTTATTCATTAACTCTTTAATTCTTTCAGTTTCGTCTTCTGGATTTTCCATTGACGGTGTATAGCCAAATTCAATTGCCCAAAGATCATATGGCCCTGGAGTAGTAGTATAGAACTGACCGTGGTGTTTTGAATCAGGACCAACATTAGCTGTATTATAATCCATTACAGATGAAGTAAGCCCGACCGGCTCTGTTATGTGTCGATCATGTATGTTTTTTAAGCTGTGTAATTGACTTGCAAAAAAGTTATGATTTAAACCTAGGCAATGTCCAACCTCATGAAGCGTTAGCCTAACTAAACTTTCATATATTATTCTATGCTGCTCCAGTTGAGAAAACTCATCAACCGAACCTATCGCGGTCAACCCAAAAAGGTTTCCTTGTTGTATTATGTTTCCTATTTCACAACTAGGCCCGATTCCAGAAAATGTGCTCTGGTTAAAGGTATCATATAGCTTTTCATACTTTACTCTGTTCGTGAAATAAACATATTCCAGCTGTACGTCTGCTCCTAAAATCTGACCAGTCCTCGGGTTTGTGAATCGGGGACCTAATCCACCGAACCATGGGCTCGGAGAGGAAGACCACTGTATTACGTTATATCTAATATCTCCTGCGTCCCAATCAGCATCATCTGGCTGCACCTTAACATCTATAGCATTAATTAACCCTGCGGTTTCAAAAGCTTTGTTCCACGCTAAAACTCCTTCCTTTATCGCATCTCTAAATTCATACGGTGTCGTGTTTTCAATCCACCATAAAATAGGTTCTTTAACCTCAGACCTTGCCTGACCGGGATTCTTTTTTTCCAGGTTCCACCTTTGAATCATATCTCTATAGGGCGTAGCATCTCTGGCCTCCGTCATGTCAGTTACTTTGTTTGTAAAGTACCCAATCCGCGGATCTTCAAACCTTGGTTTAAAATCATTTTGTGGAACAGCTATAAAGCTGTGTTGAAGTGACACATTAACCGACCTTGGGTCTGTTATACCCTCATCCGAACCCCTGTTTGTAGGTAGTGGGTTTGTATAAACATATTGTACAAGTATGTCTGTGTTTTCTGGATAGTTTTTTATTGAAAAATACTTAGTCTTTTCTTTGGATAGCCTACCTAGCTTAAATGGGTTTTTGTTTGGGTTTCCTGGTATAAAACCTCTTGTTATTTGGTGCAAAGCCTCTGTAAGAAAAACATTGTCTACCCCTATCAATATTTTGTCATCTTTATCAGATATAATACTTGATGATGCTAAAATTGCTGTGCTAACATTAGAATCTGAACTACGGCTAAGTGGGTTTTTGGGATCAAAATAAAAAGCATTGTTTTGTATTTCAAACTCAACCCTTGAAAAATATTTCTTTAGCTTTAAAACCCTCGAATAATAAGGCCAACCTTGATTTACCCCCGCATTATTATGACCGTTGCTTCCGTATATAAAATGAATATACTCCTTATTTAGTTGTTCTTTTTTTATCAACATAAATAGTTTTCCACTTGTTGTGTCTTGATACATAGTAAAAAGACCAACTATTTCTTTTTTATTCTTTAAAGCTTCTTCCATTGATTTCTTTTTTGGAGAATCGGAAGGTGTCTTAGCTGCAACATCCCCTTGCTTTGCTGTCTCACCAACTGGATCTTGAGCATTTAAAAGTACAATTATGGAAATAAATGAAAAGACTTTATTTTTCATTTTATTTTACTCCTTTTGATGGAATATAAAGATCTGTAATAGTTTTCGTATAAACTTCTGCTGCTGCTGCAAATGTTTCTCCAAGTGTTGGGTGTGGATGTACTGTAAGACCAATGTCTTCAGCGTCTGCACCCATTTCAATCGCAAGACATGCTTCTGATATTAAGTCACCTGCGGAAGGCCCCACTATAGCCGCACCTAATATTTTTTTTGATTCCGGATCAAATAAAACCTTAGTTTTTCCTTGCTCTGCATTTAGAATTATAGCCTTTCCGCTTGCTGCCCAAGGAAACTCACCTTTTTCATATTTAACACCTTTTTCTTTTGCTTCCTTTTCAGTAAGGCCCACCCAAGCTACCTCTGGGTTTGTATAAACAACACTAGGTATTACTCTAGCATCCATCGCAGATGACACACCACAAGAAACCTCAGCAGCAACCTTTCCTTCGTGCGTTGCTTTATGCGCCAACATCGGGTTTCCCGTTATGTCTCCAATTGCAAAAATATTTTTTACTTTTGTACGTTGATATACATCAACAACAATGAACCCTTTTTCATTTATATCAATATCTGTTGCTGAAAGATTTAGCAGGTCCGTGTTTGGCTTTCTTCCAACCGAAATTAAAACACTGTCAAATTTTTTTGTTTCGGTTTTCTCTTGTCCTTCTAAACTAACTGTAAATCCCCCATCACTATTTGATTCAACCTTGGTAACCTTTGTGGATACTTTTATAGTTTTAAATTGGCTTTCTAATTTTTTTTGAAGTGGTTTAACCATATCGGGGTCTGCCCCAGGAATAAGACCTGGAAGATATTCTACCACTGAAACCTCTGAACCTAGAGAAGAATATACCTGCCCAAGCTCAAGCCCAATTACACCACCACCAATCACCAAAAGTCTTTTAGGAATATGTTTAAGCTCAAGGGCAGTTCGAGAAGTCAAGACTTTATCGTTGTTTTTTGGTAACCCAGGTATGGTCGCGGCTGTAGAACCTGAAGCTATAATACACTTTTCAAATGTTACTTTTTTTGCTTCTTTTCCAACTCTAATTGTAAGCTCTGTGTTGGATTTAAATTTCGCCTGCCCTTTTAAAACATTTACCTTTCTTGCATTCGCCAGGCTTGATATTCCTTTATTTAATTGAGATACTATCCGATCCTTATATTTTTTTACTTTTTGTATATCTATTTTTACTTTATCAAACGATACACCAGCCATAGAAAGGTCTTTTGTTTCGCTTATGGCTTTTGAGATATGCAACAACGCTTTTGAAGGTATGCATCCCCGGTTTAAACACACACCACCAAGAGTTTCATCTTTTTCAACTAATAAGACATCCTTACCTAAGTCTGCTGCTCTAAAAGCGGCGGCATACCCTCCCGGGCCAGCCCCTATAACTACAAGATCCACATGTGTGTTTTTTTCCATTAGTCTAGAAAGTAATTAATATCGTTTAAAACATTCGCGAGTCTTTCTACAAAGCGAGCTCCATCGGCACCATCAATTACTCGATGATCATAAGACAAAGAGAGCGGAAGAATATATCTGGGGATGAATTTTTCTTTGTGGGTATTATATACCTGCCTCCACTCACTTTTTGATATTCCTAAAATTGCAACTTCTGGCGGGTTTACAATTGGAGAAAAGTATGTTCCCCCAATTCCACCAAGACTAGAAATTGTAAAGCTACCACCAGACAAATCATCTGGCTTTAATTTTTTTTCCCTAGCTTTTTCACTAATATCGACTAATTCTTTTGATAAGTCTAAAACTGTTTTTTTATCTACATCTTTGATTGTGGGAACCACCAAGCCGCCTGGCGTATCTATCGCCACACCAATGTTGTAATACTCTTTCAATATCAAATTTTCATCTTCACTATCAAGAGATGAATTAAAAACTGGCATTTCTTTTAAGACAACAACTACAGCTTTCATAAAAAAAGGTAAAAAAGTCACTTTAATGTCTTTCTTTTTTCCTTCTTCTTTCATTTTTTTCCTAAGTTCATTAAGAGCGGTAAGGTCTGCTTTGTTGTGTTGTGTAACATGCGGTATCTCTCTCCAAGCTTTCTGTAGTCTTTTCCCCGTTATTTTATTTATTTTTGTGAGTTTTTGAACTTCAACTTTACCCCACTTTGCATAGTCTATTTCTTTTTTTAATGAAGAATAAACACCTGCTGATACAACCATTTTTAACTTTATAAATGAATGTAAATCATTTTTTGTAATTCTTCCTTTGGGTCCAGTCCCACTTAATTGACTTAAGTTTATTTGCAGTTCTCTTGCAAGCCTCCTAACACCAGGCGATGCAAAGGAACCCCTGTCTCTTGTTGCATTAAAAACATCTGGCTCTGTTGTTTTTGTTTTGCTTGGCAAATCTGCTTCTATTTTATTTTCTATTTCTTCTATAGGCTTTTCTTCTTTTATTTTCTCGGTTCCTTCTTGGGTTTCAATAGTAAAAAGAAACTGCCCTTTATTTACCTCATCTCCCACAGAAACAAAAATGTTTAAAATTTTTCCGGAGCATTCTGATGGGATTTCCATAGACGCTTTATCTGACTCAAGAACAAGAACCGTTTGGTCTTTTGTTATGTTGTCACCAATCGCAACAGGAACCTCGCTTACCTCTGCTCCATCAATACCCTCTCCCAGGTCTGGCAAAACGATTTCTTTCAACATAGTATTCTCCTAAACACTTATAGGGCTTGGCTTGTCTGAATCTAAATTATACTTTTTCATTACTCTTTCTACCATATTAGAATCTAAACCACCATCAATAATTAATGCTTTTACTGCTTTTAAAATTATATAATATCGGTCTATTTCGAAAAATTTTCTTAACTTTTCTCTCGTGTCACTTCTACCAAATCCATCTGTTCCGAGCGAGTAATAAGACGCCGAAACATACGGGTCTATTTGCTCGGAAACCATTTTTACATAATCAGAAACTGCAATAATTGGAACTTTGTTTTTATTTAAACATTTTTCCAAGTGTGTTTTTTTTCTTTCTTTTTGCGGGTGAATTAAGTTCCACCTTTCAACTTCTTCAGCATCTCTTCTTAGTTCACTAAAGCTCGTTACATTCCAAATCCCCGATTCAATTTTCCAATCTTCTTTTAATAACTTGGAGGCTGCAAAAACTTCTCTCATTAATGGACCACTTCCAAAGAGTCTTACTTTCGGATTTTTTGGTTCCTGTATTTTATATAAACCCCTTATTATATCACTTTTAATACCCGTAGGTAGTTTGGGGTGTTTGTAGTTTTCATTTTCAAGAGTTAAATAATAGATTACATCTTTTTCTTCTTCTACCATTTCTTTCATTCCATGGTGTATAACAACGGCAATTTCATATCCAAAAGCAAGGTCGTATGCTTTTATATTTGGTGTTGCCGCAGCAGCCAAGTGGCTGTGTCCATCCTGATGTTGCAGCCCTTCCCCATTTAACGTTGTTCTTCCGGCAGTTCCTCCTAACAAAAAACCCCTTGCTCGCATGTCGCAAGCCGCCCATATAAAATCCCATACCCGCTGAAAGCCAAACATAGAGTAATATATATAAAATGGTATCATATGAACCCCATGATTGCTATAGCTCGTTCCAGCAGCAACAAAAGATGAAACCGCACCAGCTTCATTAATTCCTTCTTCAAGTATTTGACCTTTTTTTTCCTCTTTATAGTATAAAAACTGGTTAGAGTCAACGGGGTCGTATAGTTGACCCTTATGGGCATATATCCCCAATTGTCTAAAAAGGGGCTCCATCCCAAAGGTACGTGCTTCGTCAGGAACAATTGGAACAACACTATCTTTAATTTTTTTTTCTTTTGTTAAAATTGTTAACAAGCGAACAAAGACCATTGTTGTTGATATTTCTCTATTGCCGGTACCTTTTAAAATCTCGTCAAAAATATTAATATCAGGAATCGTTAACCCCTTTGGATTGTTTGTTCTCTTTGGCAGAAAACCACCTAGCTTTTTTCTTTTCTGAATTAAATATTTGTGTTCTTTTGATTCTTTTGTAAATCGATAAAAAGATGTTTTTTTTGCTTCTTTATCAGTAAGGGGAACATCAAATCTGTCTCTAAAATACAATAGCTCTTTGTCGTTTAGCTTTTTTTGATTGTGGGTAATGTTTCTACCTTCTCCAGCCTCTCCCAACCCATAGCCCTTTATTGTTCTTGCCAAAATAACCGTAGGAGACCCCTTGTGTTCTGATGCTTCTTTATATGCCGCATACATCTTAACTGGGTCGTGGCCACCTATTCTCATGTTTTCTAGTTTTTCATTTGATATGTTTTTCACTAATTTTAACAACTCTGGGTCTTTTCCAAAAAAATGTTCTCTTATATAGGCCCCACCCTCCACGACATATTTTAATAAATCCCCATCTACAACTTCTTCCATTCTTTTTAGAAGAAGCCCTTTTGTGTCTTTTTTAAACAACTCATCCCAATCAGAACCCCACACAACCTTAATAACATTCCATCCGGCTCCCCTAAAGGCCCCCTCTAATTCTTGTATTACTTTTGAATTACCTCGAACAGGTCCATCGAGCCTTTGAAGATTGCAATTAACCACAAAAACAAGATTGTCTAAGTTTTCTCTAGATGCCAAAGTAAGCGAGCCGGTTGATTCAGGCTCATCCATTTCACCATCACCTAAAAAAGCATAGACCTTCCTTCCCGTTTCTTTAATTAGGCCTCGATCTATCATATACCTCATAAACCTAGCTTGATATATTGCCATCATTGGGCCAAGGCCCATAGATACGGTTGCAAATTGCCAATAGTGCGGCATTAAATAAGGATGAGGGTATGAACTAAGCCCGCCTTCTTTTGATAATTCTTTTCGAAAATTATTTAGGTGTTGCTCGGTTAGTCTGCCCTCCAGAAAAGACCGAGAATAAATGCCCGGAGAAGCATGACCCTGAAAAAAAACCAGGTCTTGACCATCTGAGCTTTCTGGCCCTTTTAAAAAGTGATTGAAAGCTACCTCATAAATTGTCGCAGCAGAAGCATAAGTAGAAATATGCCCTCCAATTCCTGGGCTTTCTTTGTTTGCTTTGGTGACCATGGCCATCGCATTCCACCTAATTATAGTCTTTATTTTTCTTTCTAACTTTCTGTCTCCGGGGTATTTAGGTTCTTGCTCTGGCTGTATAGTGTTCATAAAAGGAGTGGAAGTATTAAATGGTAACCTCGCACCCTTTGATTGCGCATAGCCTATAAGTGTTTCAAGAAGAAACCTTGTTCTTTCATAACCATGTTCTTCTAGCGCGTCTTCAATCGACTCAATCCATTCCTGGGTTTCTTGAGGGTCCTGGTCTTTGTAGTTGGTTGTCATAAACAAAAATTTAACTCTTTATTTAAAGCCTAAAACTTACACAATTGAAAAAGGGCATACATAAACTCTTCAATAATATTTTTCTAAATTTTTATTTTTTTCCAATCTCCCTGTTTTATTTTCCATATTAATATTCCTGCAAATAAAGCCATGTAAACAGGAAAAAGAATCCACAAAACAGTAAAGCCCATCTTGAACACCACTCCAAAAAGATAGCTTCCAAGAACAACGACCACCCATGTCAAGAGAGACTCTACAGCAGCAGGAAAAACGGTGTTTCCTGCTCCTGAAAGCGAAAACCACAAAACAAAAGTTATTGCATCTATAAATTGAATGGCTCCTATTATCCTAAGCCCATAAACGCCAAGGCGTATTATTTCGGGGTCATTGGTAAAAAAATATAAATAATATTCTGGAAAAAAAATAAAAGTTAATCCCATGGGAGCCATAATATACTCAGAAATCCGAATGGACTCTTTTATACTGGCAACCGCATTTTCTAGCTTGTTTTCCCCCATATACTTACTAACTAAAGTTGAGCAAGCTTGACCAACACCAAGAGCAGGCATAAACGAGGTGTGCATTATGGTGAAAAGCAACTCTGTTGCTGCAAGCTCCAACAAGCCAATCATCCCAACGATTTTGTAGAACATCCCCCAGCCCAGTGCTATAAGTGACTCTTGTAAGCCCTGAGGAACAGCAAGTTTTATTTGCCGCTTCATCATATTCCAATCAAGCCCTAGTTTAAACACCGAAAACCTTTTGTTTATTAAGGGTGGAAATAAGTTAAAGATATAATTAGCTGTCATCCAAACCGAGGAAACTACCGTAGCAATTGCCGCTCCCTTAACGCCTAAAGGAGGGAAATCAATCCAGGACCAAAGATATTTCAAGAAAAAAAAAGAAGGTACTTCATGAATAAAAAACTTGTTTATCTCTGCAGTACCATAGATTAAACCCGCATTAAGATATACATTTAAAACATTACTAGTTATTGTAACTCTCATGTGCACCTTTGTTTTTTCAATGCCGGTAAAAAAGCCTTGAAAAACAAAGCTATATCCTGAAAAAAAAAGACTTATAAATATTATAGTTGTGTAATCAATAGCCATTGGCGTTGCCACCGGGTCTTCAATAAAAAAAGGAACAAACTTTTTAGCATATAACCAGCCTAAAACAGACATGGGAAGACAATATGATGTTGCCATAGCAAGTCCGTTTCTCAAAGCCGTTCCACTTTCTTTGTATAATCCCTGTCCAAGTCTTCTAGAGGCAACGGTTTGTACGGCCGTTCTTACACCCAATAAAGCACTAAGCGCGCCCCAAAAAACCATTGATCCCATTCCTGTAGCCGCTAAGGCTCCGGCACCTAGTCTTCCTACCATGGCTACGTCAACCACACTCATCAAAACCCTACTAAGATTACTTAAAATAACAGGATAAGCAAGGCTCAGAACCTCTCTGGAAATTTCTTTATTTTGAGGAAAAATAAATTTTTTGATTATTGCATGACTTCGGTTTTTATATTTTTTTCTAATAAAAACTCTTTGGTTTTTCTACAAACAGGAGCAGAGGTTAATAGTGATATTTTCTTTTTTTTACTTTCTTTCTTTATTTTTTCTACTATTGTAACAATCCTTTCTCCATCTTTCATAACAATCCTACTTTTTCTATCAACAACTATAAAAAGGTTGCCTTTTTTGTTTTCCAGAATTTTTGTTCTTTGAGAAAGATTATATTTTTTAGAATCAATATATTTCATGTTAAGCAATTTAATAAAAATCCTTTTTTTGTAATTATATATGGCTTTAAAAATAAAATATTCTAAAGAGGTTCTGAAGGCAAAAAAACTATCAAAACCAATTCTGGCTCTTGAATCCACCATTATAGCTCACGGAATGCAATATCCAAAAAACTTAGATTTTGCAAGAAAAGCGGAAGCCTTATGTCGGGAGGGTGGTGTCATACCCGCGACAACTGCTATTATAAATGGAAAAATTCACGTTGGCTTAGAAACAGAGGAGCTGGAAATAATAGCCTCCCCTGGGAAAATTGAAAAAATATCAATGAGAGAATTAGGCGTGGCTCTGGCTATGAAAAGTACCGGAGCAACAACCGTTTCTTCAACAATTTATATTTCTAATTTGTGCAAAATTAATGTTTTTGCGACAGGCGGAATCGGGGGAATACATAGAGGCGTAAATAATTCTTTTGACATATCTCAAGACTTGCTTGCTCTATCACGTACACCGGGAATCGTCGTCTCGTCAGGCGCTAAATCTATTTTAGATATACCAAAAACGGTTGAGGCTTTAGAGTTTCTCGGCATAACAACATTGGGGTATAAAACAAAAACCTTCCCTTCCTTTTATTCACGCGCATCCAACGCTAACACCATTCAAAAAGTAGACTCTATCGACAAAATCGTTGAAGTTTTTAATAACAACTTGTCCCTGGATATGAAGAGTTCAATTTTAATCACTAACCCTGTCCCCAAAAAACACGAACTCCCGAAGGATAAAATTCAAAAAATAATTAACACCGCGCTTAAAGATAGAAAAAAAACAGCGGTTTCTGGTAAAGACATCACACCTTTTTTGTTAAAATCAATTGTAAAACAAACAAATGGAAAGGCGTTAAGAACAAACATAGAACTTGCACTAAACAATGTTAAGCTAGCCTTGATGATTACAAAAAAGGTTTCTAAAAAATAGATTTTTTATAGGTTGTTTTGAGCATAAACCTTTACCCCAACATAATGCCAAACCGGAGAAACAAGACCTACAGAATGTGAAATTATTTTCCCTTCTAGTACTACAGAATTCAAAAAACGTTTTGGTCCAACCGTATAGACAATGTTTTTTTTAAGGTCTTTTATTTCATTGTATATATTCGACATGTCTGGAAAAGTGGGCAAACCTACTTCAGGAGTGTTCCCAATTAAAAAGTTTGTCCCTGCTTGATTAATATGATCCATGATACAAACAGTTTCTTTTTTTGGTTTTAGATAATCATTTATTAAAATTGATTCAATGCTATATTCTTTTTTTAATTTTAGAAATATTTTTGGGTTTATGGTTTTTTTTGAAAAAACTTTTGGTACAATCCAAAGTCTGTTTTTTTCATAAAAAACATAATGTTGACAAAAAATTTCTTTTTTATTATCAATAGGTTTTACACAATATACCGGTAAATTCATATGTTTAAAATCTAACAACGTTATGAAATATCTTTTTAAAATTTTTTTATTATTTACATTCCTCTGGGGGCAATGAGCCCTGTGAGGTAACCCCTCGTTGCCGGTCGGCAACTCAGATAAAGGCGTTGGTCTTTGGGGGGGACAAATAATGCTCAGCTTAGATAACACCAATCAACATATTGATTGGTGGCATGAGGCTGTGCCGGGGTCAGGAGAAGCCTTTGACCACAACGGTACCCTGTCAGCTATTCTGTTTTCTCCATCGGTTACGATTGGTCTTTCAAATTATTGGAATATAAATATTTCACAAGCGCTCGGGATCAGAAGTATGACCTGGGGTGGAGACACAACCACAATCCACCACCGAGATGAAAGCAGCCTATCTAATTTTATAAACGCAACAGGTGGTCTTTTTGGAGACACTCGAGTATTATTTCGCTATCTTCTATTTAATGACGGACAAGGAGAAGGCCGCAGACTATTTTTGGGTGGGGGAATAGTTTTACCTTCCAACAATACGATTACATCTGACCCATTTTTTTTAAATGACGAACATAAAACCGAACACCGGCATTTTAGCATTAGCGAGGGATCTCAAAAGGGTGTTTTTGAATTACAATACTTTAAAAAGCGAAACACTAACCCGGTGTTCATTGGTGGGTCTGTAACTATAGAAACACCACTTGGCGAAAACAAATACGGATATCGAGCATCTCAACTATATAATGTAAACTTGTCTGCTTTATCAAAAAAAGTTAAAAGTATAAAAACTTCTATAGGGGGAAACATATCTATAAAACACACTACCAAAGCGTTTTGGAACGAAAAGAAAGCCCCAAACTCTCAAGCAACAATTTTTTCTCCAGGGATTAGTTTTTTATGGAATATAAAATCAAACACACTGGCTTTTGGAATCCAGAAACCAACCTTTATATACGGAGGTGTGTTTGGTACAGAATCTGAAGATTTAGATCAAAAAATAAACGCTTGGCAGATAACACTAAGCTATCGGGCCGTTTTAGACTTTATTATACCATGGTTAGACCCAATGGAAGGCCTTTAGTTTTTTAATTTCTCTCTCCATAAAGCATGCTTCCAACTCTAATCATTGTTGACCCTTCTTCTATTGCGATATCGTAATCCCCGCTCATCCCCATGGATAAGTGCTCAATGTTTATTGTTTTATCTATTTCACACAAATCTTTTTTAAGTTTCCTTAGTTTGTAAAAAGATTTTCTTATTTCATTTTTATTGTTTGTGTGTGGTCCAATTGTCATTAGGCCCCTAACTAGTTCTTTTTCTTCATAAAAACATCTGTAAATCATCTCGGTTTCAGATAAATGAAATCCGTTTTTTTGTTTTTCTCCTGAGGTGTTTATTTCAATTAAAACTGAAAAGTTTTTGTTTTTTTCAGAAACGATTTTAGAAATTTTTTTTAAGGTTTTATATGAATCTACCGAATCTACAGCATCAAACAAATCAACACACTTTCTCACCTTGTTTGACTGAAGGTGCCCTATAAATCTTTTTTTTAAATCTTTCATTTTTTCAAAAGATTCAAACTTGTTCTCCGCCTCTTGGATTCTGTTCTCACCTATTGATTTTATACCACAATTATATGATTCTTCGATTAACGAAAAGGGCTTTGTTTTTGTTACACCAACAACCTCAACTTTATGGCTATACCCGGATTTTTTTTGTGATGATTTTATTTTAGAATATATTTTCTTTAGGTTTGTTTTTAATTTCATTTGTTTTTTTTATCTTCATTTTTTTCACCCGATATAATTATGTAACCTTTTTATTCTTCTTCCATATCTACTTCTACTTTTGGCGGAGAAGATTCTTCGCTTATAACTCTTGTTATAGATGAAATACTAGCACCTTTATCCAATTTAACAAGCTTAACTCCTTGGGTTACCCTGCCAATTGTTCGGATATCACCCACTCGCTGCCTCATTAACACACCAGAGTCTGTAATTATAATAAGGTCATCAGAGTCAACAACTTCCATTATTCTTACCATTTTTCCAGTTTTTTCTGTGCACCTCATTGTCATTACCCCTTTGCCACCTCGGGTTTGGGTTCTGTATTGAATAACATCCGTTCTTTTACCCATTCCTTTTTCAGTTGCTACTAAAATAGTCCCTTCTCTTCTAACAACCAACATACCAACAACATGGTCATCCGATGACCCTAGCTTTATCCCTTTTACACCCATGGTTTTTCTACCACTTGGCCTTATATTGTTTTCAGAGAATCGAATGGATTTTCCATCAAAGGTTCCTAAAAGAATATCGTGGTCTCCATTTGTAATTCTCGCCTCTATAAGCTTGTCCCCTTCTCTTATTTCTATTGCATAAATACCGCCCTTTCTTGGTTTCCCATATGCAGATAAAACTGTTTTTTTAATTATACCGTTTTTTGTAGCCATAACTATATAGTGTTTATCGTCAAATTCTTTTACACTAACAAAAGCTTCAACTTTTTCTCCCGGGTCACATCCAATTAAATTAACTATTGCTCGCCCTCTTGCGGCTCTGCCTCCTTGTGGTATATCGTAAACCTTAAGCCAATAACACTTTCCTTGATCTGTAAAAAAAAGCATATAATTGTGGGTGTTTGCTATGAATAAATGTTCTACAAAGTCTTCGTCCTTACTCATTGCTCCTTGCACTCCCCGCCCTCCTCTTCGCTGAGTACGATAAGTGTTTAGCGCTGTTCTTTTAATATATCCTTGGTGTGTAATTGTCAGAACAACCTCTTCTTCTGCTATCATATCTTCCATTGAAAAATTAGAATCAACAGGTACTATTTCCGTTCTTCTTTCGTCTCCATATTGCTCTTTTATTTCTAATAGTTCTTTTTTTATAATCTCCATTCTCTGGTTTTTACTTTCAAGAATTCCTTTTAGGTGAGCTATTACCTTTATTACCTCTTTATATTCTTCTACTACCTTGCCAACCTCAAGTCCGGTTAGCCTTTGCAACCTCATGTCTAAAATTGCCTGAGCTTGGATTTCTGAGAGGTTAAATCCGTTTATTAATCCCTCTTTAGCCTGAGTTGGGTCTTTACTTCCGCGTATAATATTGATAACATCATCAATGTTGTCTAATGCTATTTTCAACCCTTCAAGAATATGGGCTCTAGCCTCAGCTTCTTTTAATTCAAATTCTGTTCGGCGAACAACAATTTCATGACGAAAACTAATAAAGTGGTTTAAAACCGTTTTTAACGGCATTACCTGTGGTATACCACCTGCCAAGGCCAATAGAATTATTCCAAACGTTTCTTGTAACTGTGTATGTTTATATAATTGATTTAATATAACTTCTGGTACAGCGTCTCGCTTAGTTTCAATAACCACTCTTATTCCGTCTTTATCTGATTCGTCTCTTAAGTCGGTGATTCCTACAATTTTTTTATCTCGTACTAAATCAGCTATTTTTTCAACAAGATTTGATTTGTTTGTTTGATATGGAACCTCGGTTATCACAATACTATCTTTTCCGCTTTTAGCAGATTCAATGTGGGCCCTTGCCCTCATTTTTATTTTTCCTCGTCCCGTTTTATAAGCTTGTTTTAATCCATCCATACCTAGTATTAATCCTGACGTTGGAAAATCTGGCCCTTTAATATGTTTCATTAAATCTTCTGTTGTTATATCATTTTTTTCAATTAGTGCAACTATTCCACTTATAACCTCGGATAAGTTGTGAGGTGGTATTTTTGTTGCCATTCCTACAGCAATTCCCTCCGAACCATTTATTAAAAGAGTTGGTATTGCAGAGGGCAACACAGACGGTTCTTTTAACGTTTCATCAAAGTTTGGCTCCCAACTAACGGTATCTTTATCTAAATCTTTTAACATTTCGCTTGAAAGTTTTGTCATGCGAGATTCCGTGTATCTCATAGCTGCTGCATTGTCACCGTCTATTGATCCAAAATTACCCTGTCCATCAACCAGTTCGTAACGCATAGAAAAGTTTTGAGCCATCCTAACTAAAGCATCATATATAGAACTATCACCATGGGGGTGATATTTTCCCAGCACATCACCTACAACTCTAGCAGATTTTTTATAGGGCCTGTTCCAACTAGAACCCAGTTCGCTCATTCCATATAAAATTCTTCTATGTACTGGTTTTAATCCATCTCTGACGTCTGGAAGAGCCCTAGATACAATTACTGACATCGAGTAGTTTAAATAACTTTCTTTCATTTCATCAACGATGTCCCTTGGAAGCGTGTTGTCCCTATTAAAATCAACCATTTAAATATCCTATTTTTTATATGTCGAGATTTACGACAAATTTTGCGTTTTTTTCTATAAATGTGCGGCGCGCCTCTACATCTCCCCCCATTAGATTTTGAAACGTTTCAGCCGCCTCTACTGCACTATCTACCGTAACCTGCATCAAAGTCCTCCTCTCTGGGTCCATAGTTGTTTCCCAAAGTTGGTCTGCGTTCATTTCACCAAGACCTTTATATCGCTGAATTGACACTTTTGTGTTTTTATTATCTTTTTTCATTCTCTCAATTAACAAATCTCTTTCATTATCATCGTATGCATATGCTTCTTTTTTACCCTGCGAAACCCTATATAGAGGTGGAAGGGCTAAGTACAAATAACCACCATCAATAACTTCTTTCATTTTTCGATAAAAAAATGTTAATAACAACGTTCTTATGTGAGACCCGTCTACGTCTGCATCAGTCATTATTATAATTTTGTGATATCTTAATTTTTCTGAATCAAAATCACCAGGGGAGCGCTCGCCACTGTCTTCTTCGGAACCACCAAAACCCGCCCCCAGTGCAGTAATCATAGCTTGTACTTCATTATTAGAAAGCAACTTGTCAATTCTTGCTTTTTCTGAATTAATAACCTTACCACGAAGGGGTAGAATTGCTTGTGTTCTACGGTCTCTTCCTTGCTTAGCAGACCCGCCTGCAGAATCACCCTCTACAAGGTATAGCTCAGAAAAAACCGGGTCGCGATTAGAACAATCAGCTAGTTTTCCAGGTAACGAAGATCCGCCCAGCGCGCTTTTTCTTCGAATTAATTCCCTTGCTTTTCTTGCCGCGCTTCTACTTCTTGCTGCTAATAACGCTTTTTCTATTACCCTTCTGCCGATAGACGGGTTTTGTTCAAGAAAGTCTAAAATTCCCTCATATACAACCTTGTCAACAAGTCCCTTCACATCACCGTTTCCAAGCTTTGTTTTTGTTTGTCCTTCGAACTGTGGCTCTGCGACCTTAACACTCACTATTGCTGTTAATCCTTCTCTAAAGTCTTCTCCTGTTAAAGAAATTTTTTCATTCTTTTTTGCTTTTAAAAGATTGTTTTTAGATGCATGATTATTCATTGCCCTTGTTAGCGCAGAACGAAAACCAGAAAGATGCGTGCCCCCCTCTATTGTATTAATATTATTGACAAAAGTCAGGATATTGTCGTTGTATGTGTTGCTGTATCTAAGAGCAACATCAACAGGAACACTCCCATCTTCTTTGTTGACAGTAACGACCTTATTATGAAGGGGGTTGTTTTGGTGGTCAAGATATTTTACAAAATCTACCAAACCACCTTTAAACTTAAATGAGTCCGTTTTTTCTTCTTCTTGGCGAACATCTTTTAATACTATTTCTAACCCCTTGTTTAAATAAGCAAGCTCTCTTAGTCTTTCAGATATTATATCATATTCAAACTTGATTGTTTTAAATATTTTCTGATCAGGAAAAAAACAAACTTTTGTCCCTGTTTTTTTTGCAACACCTTTTTCTTTCAGCTTGTTTTGAGGTTCTCCTATTTTATAATCCTGCCTGTGTATTTTTCCATCTCTTTTAACTTCAACCCAGAGCCATTCCGAAAGCGCATTAACAACCGAAACCCCAACCCCATGTAAGCCACCTGAAACCTTGTAGGAACCTTTGTCAAATTTTCCCCCTGCATGTAAGACCGTCATAACAACCTCTAGGGCTGGTTTTTTTTCTTCTTTGTGAATATCTACAGGTATACCCCGCCCATTATCTTCAACCGTTACTGAACCATCATTATTAAATATTACAATAACTCTAGTACAGAACCCCGCCAAAGCTTCGTCGATTGAGTTATCTACTACCTCATAAACCAGATGATGGAGCCCTCTTTTTCCCACGTCGCCTATATACATCGCCGGTCGTTTTCTTACAGCCTCTAAACCCTCTAAAACTTTTATGCTTTCTGCGCTATAATTTTTGTTTTGTTCTTGTGCGCTCATATGAATCGTATGTCCTTTATAATTTTTTTTTCAAGTTCGTAATTTATTTTTTTTATTATTTCTGTTTTTTGCAATTGCAGCTCCTGTCTCCAGGTTGGGCTTTTTGTTTTAACCGATAAAACACCGTTTGTGATTTTGATAGCTTCCGAATTTTCAGATATTTTTTTTCCAACGACCTCACCCCACCTATCTAAAACCTCTTGCTGGTTGAGCACCTGCTCCAAACCAGTTTTTTTTATGGCTCTACTGATAACTTGATGAATGTGTTTCATTATTTTAAAAAATGGTGTGTTTTTATTTCATTTTTTCCAACAAGTATTCCACAGTTTTCTATATTAACAAGATCTGTTGTGGTTATAACTGTTTGTATTGGTTTACCTGTATCGTTTTCCAGTTGGTTTAGTAACAAAACAAGCTTTTTACTTCTACCTATGTCAAGTTTTGCAAATAAATCATCTAACAATAACGTTGGGTATGTTTCAGTTTCGTTTTTTATAAAAAGCATTTCACTTAATTTTAAAAAAACCAATGAAAGCTTGTGTTCTCCTTGGGAGCCTACTATTTTTATTGGGTTTTCTCCCCAAAGAATACTTACATCATCACAGTGGGGCCCTACCGTAGTTCGACCAAGGGCTTTATCTTTTTCTTCAGAAGAAGTTAATAGTTCTTGAAATTCTTTTTCCGTTGATGGCTTTTTTTTATAGGTTGTTTTTATTTTTACATTATTATCATCATAAACATCAACGATGTCAAACAAGGTTTTTTCATAGATTTTTAAAAAACCACCACGCAATTTCCAAAGACGCAACCCAAAGTTTAAAAGAGGGTCCGTCCACCCTAAAACCTCTGAAAAAGATGTCTTTTTTTCTTTAAACCTAACCAAAGATGAGTTTCTTTGTTTTAATATTCGGTTATATTTTTGAAGCGTGTCAAGGTATTGCGGTGAAACGACAGAGAACATTCTGTCAAAAAATTGTCTTCTGTTTTTAGGTGGACCCTTTGTAAGGCTTTCTTCTTCTGGAGACAAAACAACAACGTTATTCCTACCTATTAATTCTTTTCTTCCAGAAACAATCTTTCCATTAAGCTTAATCGTTTGTTTACCAGCTTTAGAAAACTCTGCGTTAATTACGTCTTTATGTGTTGGCTGATTAAACCTACCCCTAATAACAAAAGAATTTTCTCCGTCTTTAATAAGTGTTTTTTTTCTATGTGTTTTAAAACTTTTCCCAAACGACATTATATGCACAGCCTCCAAAAGTGAAGTTTTCCCGGAGCCATTTTCTCCCCAAATCACAGTAAGGCCTTCAAAAAAGTCTATTTCTTTTAAATGGTGGTTTCGAAAAGAATTTAAAGAAATTTGTGCTATAGCCAAAAAAAGAGGTCTTCTCCATTATTAATCGTTTAGCCGTATTGGCATTAACAACATTGTTGTTTCTGTGTTTTTTTCATGTTTTATTGGGCTGAACAAAGCTGCACTCACAGATGTGTTAAGCTGAATTAAAACATTTTCACCATATACATGTGAGACAATGTCTTTTAGGTATTCTGCATTATAACCAATAACAACAGAATCTCCTTCATATTCTCCAACAATGCTTTCTTGTGCTTTAGAGGATTTTTCTGGGTCTTCAGTTGTTATTTTACAGTTGTCTTTTTGTAAAGAAAGGGCAACTTGGTGGGTTGCTTTATTTGAAAAAATAGAAACCCTTCTTATTGCTCCAAGTAAGTCGTTTTTATTTATTTTTAACTCTTTGTTGCTTTCTGTGGGTATTACAGTTTTATAGTTTGGAAATGTTTCACCTATTGTTCTTGTCGTAATAAGATCTTCTTCAAGTCGAGCTCGCGTTTGCTTTTTTTCAAAAAACAAAGAAACATCTTTATCTTTGGTTTGTGTTGATAAATATGTGAGGAATTTTTTTGGTATTATTGTTTCTATTTCTTCTCCCCCTGTTTTATAATTTGTGTTTTTATACTTAACCAATCTATGTCCATCTGTTGACACAGCGGTAATCCCTTCAGGGGATATTTTGAAAAACACACCAGTTAAAGCAGGTTTAAGCTCATCCCGACTAACAGCAAACACACTTGAGTCTATTATTTTTTTTAAAATTGGACCCGGTATTTTTATTTTATTTATTAGGTCACCCTCTTTTTGCTCTGGATATTCTTCTGCCGGTTTTGCCATTAAATCATACTCACCTAAATCTGTTTTGATTTTTACCTTGTTTTGTTTATCGACTTTAATTGTTAATCTTGTTTCTGGTAATTCATTAGTAATCTCTAAGAGCGTTTTTAAAGGAAGTGCTTTTGTTCCCTCTTCTTCAACGCTTGAGGGAATGTTAACCTCTATTGTAATTTCTAAGTCTGTTGCTTTGAGGTTTGTTTTGTCTTTTTTTGTACTAATTAAAACACAACTTAAGATTGGAAGTGTAGACCTTGTTGGTGTTGCTTTTGATAATTTTTGAAGTGCTTTTTGTAACTCTGTTTTTGATGTGGAAAAAATCATTTTTTTATTTATAGTTGCTTTTTTTAATTAATAATTAAAGCGTTTGAAATACCAAATAAAATAACAACACCCTTCTTTTATTAAAAGGTTTTTACGTTTTATTTTTAACAACAAATTCTCTTTATTTTAAGTTTTAACACTAAAAAGTTCTATCGCTTTTTGTTTACCCTTAACAAAGATTGGTTCTAGTTTTTTATATTTAAAAAGCTTGTCGGTTTCTTTAAAAACCAGTTTTGAAACTAACACTTCTCCGGGTTTTGCAGATGAACAAAGTCGAGCAGCAAGATTAACTGTATCCCCTATAACCGTGTAATCCATCATGTCTCTCGAGCCAATGTTTCCCGATATAACGGTTCCTGTATTTATTCCTGCTCCTACGTGAATCGCGGGTAAGTTTCTTTTTTTTCTTTGCTTGTTTAGTTTTTTTATTTTTTCTTGCATTTCAATCGCGGTTTTAACCGCTCTTTCTGTATCGTTTTTAGTTGCTATAGGTGCCCCATAAACAACCATTAACTCGTCTCCTATTATTTTATCTAAGGTTCCATTATTTTTGAAAATAATATCAATCATATCTGAAAAATATTCATTTAAAGTAGAAACAACCGTTTCTGGTTCCATTTTTTCAGACATTGAAGTAAAACCCCTAATATCGGTAAACAATATCGTTACCTTTCTTTCTTCTCCTCCGAGGTTTAGTTTTGCATCGTTATCTAAAAGTTCATCTACCACCTGCTTAGAAACATATCTTTTAAATGTTTTTTTCACCTTGTTTATATCAGAAATATCCTCAATAGCAACAACAACCCCTTGTTTATTCCCTTCTGGGTCAATTCTTGGAGATACAGAAACATTGACAACAGTTTCTTTAGACACTGTATAAAAAGGGAGGTTTAGCTCTGTTGTGGTTTTATTTTCTGTTTCAGTTTTACTAATTAATTCTAATATTTGTTCATCTTTTTCAAATAAAAACATATAATGGTTTCCTATTATCTGCCTTTTTTCAGTCTTTAATATATTAACACCCGCAGAATTAATAGAGTCAACCTCCCCAAGGTTGTCCATTGTTATTACCCCTGTAGCTATGCTCCCTAAAATACTTTCATTAAACTGTTTTTCTTTTGTTATTTCTTTAAAGAGTTTTGCGTTTTCCATTGCTACCGCAGCTTGGTTACAAAGAGCAGTTAACAAATCAAGATCTAAATCATTAAAAGGTTCTACTCCTTTTCTTGTTTCTTTGTTACATAAAACCATATAACCTTGGTTTTTAGATTTTGCTATTATGGGCGAAATTATTAAATTTTTTTCATTAAATTTTTTTTGGATAGGGTTTTTTTCTTTTTCTGTTAGTACGCAGCCTTTTTTGGTTTTTTCAATAGTTATAAAAATTTCTGTTTTTTTTGAAACCAAAGGTATGTTTTCTTCCCAGTTAAAATTAGATGATGGGTTTAATATTGGGTTACCTTCATTTTTAAGCAACAAAAGTCCTTTTGATGCGTTTAATATTCCAACAGAGCGCCACAAGACATCTTCTCCAAGTTCTTTAATATCCAAAACAGAGCTTATAGCTACGCTTATATCAAACAAAGTTTCAAGCTCTAAAAGTTTAATATTTAGTTCGGAGGTTTTTGTTTCTACATCATTAATTAATTTATAGTTGTAAAGAGCTTTTGTTAGGTGGTTTGATATTATTTCCAAAATTTTAATATCTACTTCTGTATAAGACTCGTTCATAAATTTAGGCCCAACACACAAAATGCCTAAAAGGTTGTTTTTATGAAAAAGAGGTAGTGCTATTTTTAATTTTCCGCCTCTTGTTTTTTTTTCTATTATTATTGTTTTTTTGTTTTTTTCTAAAAATATATGCTTTTTGTTATATTTTTTTAATTCTTTTTTAAAATCAACAGATGCAATAAAGGGGTTTGCTTTTTCTATTCCTTTTGTTGTTAAGAAAGATAATCTGTTTGTTTCTTTTTTATATAAAAAAATAGCGCCTTTCGACGCCATAACTGTTCCCAGTGTAAGTCTTAAAATACCAGAACTAACCGTTTCTATTTTTTCAGCATCAATAAGAATTCCACCTAGTTCACTTAAGGAAGAAAGATAATATTCTAGTTTTTCTGTTTCATTAATTTCCAATTTTTATTTATATCAAGACATCTCTTCTAAAGCGTTTTTTTCGGATTCGAAAATAGATGAATATTTAGTTAATCCCATTATATTAAAGGTCTTTTCTACAATAGGCGCCAAATTATAATAACCCAGTTTTCCTTCAATGTCTTGTAATTTTTCTATTATTTCAATCAAAATAGATACACCTATACTATTCACAACTTTCGAATTTTCTAAGTTTAATAAAAAGAGCTTTTTTCCATTCTCTATTTCTTTATAACATACTTCTGCTATCTTTTCGCCGCCTATATTATTTAAATATCCATTTGTTTCAATTATAACAACATCACCCTCTTCTCTACTTTTTAAATTAAACTCAGCCATTTTATTACACCTCTATTTCTTTTTTGTCATTGTTACTGTTGTTCCACCTTCTGTCGATTCAAATTCAACAGTATCCATTAATTCTTGAATTAGTTGTAAACCCCAACCTCTTTTATAGGTAGATGATAATTTTTCTTCAATGTTAGGAATAGCAACTTTTGATTTATCAAATCCTTTTCCTTGATCTGTTACTTTTATTATGAGTGTGTTTTCTTGTATTGTAAAATGAATAACAACATTTGATGTTTTACTTTCACTATGTTCAAAAGCATTAATTGTTGCTTCTATTAAAGCCATACTTATTTCTGCTGTTTTATTTTCACTTAATCCCATGTGTTTGGAAACAACCTCTGCTGTTTTTGTAGCTGCTAATTCCATATCGTGTATTATTGGAATTGTTAGCTCTACTTTTGGTGGTTTTTTGGGGCTCATATAAATACCGTTTATTTTAATATTATAACTTTAAGAACTTAATTATCATGTTTTTTAATCCAAAGATATACTTTGAATTAATAAATAATAATATATAAAGATTATTTGTTTTTTATTTATATAGCATGTTTATATGTTAATAAATAAATATAAAATAATTAAAAACCAATGAATTATTAATTTTAGAGATTTAAACCTAATGAAAAACTTTATGTGTATAAAAAATTAATAATGTTTATAAAACCTATCTTTATAAATAAAAGATAAATATTTGTTTTTTATTTACATTTTTGTTCTTCTTTTTACTTTTATGTGTATAACTCTTATAAGGGGAAAACTTTAATATAAAATTTATTTTTAGATTGTTCTAACCAATCATTAAACCAATCCATTTTTCTTTTATTTAAAGCAAAGCTTTCAATTTCAGACCAATGGTTTTTTATATTTGGGCGACCGCCTTTTTTTACTCCTTCTACCCATAATAAATGAAAACCTAAAGATGAATTAATAGGTGGACTACAAGAATTCATTTCAATATATTGTATTGCCTGACCAATCTCTGGTATTATATAATTATTTGGATCAATCCAACCAAGGTCTCCACCTATTTTTTTTGATTTTTCATCAGCGCTGTACATAATAACAGCGTTTTTATAATCATCAATGTTATGAATAGAATCTGTTTTTAAACTTGTGGCAAAATTAAAAGCTCTCACATTATCTTGTTCTGTTTTTTTAGGAATAGCTAAAATGTGTCTAACTTTTATTTTTTCTCCTTTTTTATCAATAGTTTCAAGTAAATGATAACCGAATTCTGTTTTTATTGGTCCAACAACTTCACCTATTTTTGCAGTAAAAGCCGCAGTTTCAAAGTTTTTAACTAAAGAACCCCTAGTTACCCAACCGAGTTCACCCCCGTTGTTTTTTGAACCAGGGTCCTGAGAATGTTTTTCAGCAAAAATTTTAAAATCTCCATTTTCACTTATGATTTTTTTTAAACTATCGAGAAAAAAAAGGGTCTTTTTTTTCTCTTTTTCGCTTGGCTCTATTGGTATAAGAAGGTGTCTTATTTTTGTCTTTGTAGGTATTATTGGAAGACTATCTTTATATGTTTTATAAAAACTAAGAACCTCCGTTCGTGAAACAGAAACAGTACTTAAAAGGTTTTGCTGATATTTTTCAGAAATAAGACGGTCCCTCATATCAAACCAAAATTCCCTTCTAAAATCTTTCATTGTTTGACCTAAAAGACTTTCAGCTCTTTCTTCGCTTCCGGCTTGTAAAACTATGTTTTCAATCTGTTGTTCAAGCGCCTTGTCGACTTCTTTTTCATCAACAAAAACCGAATCTATTTCAGCCATACCTAATAATATTTTTTGACTTATCATAGATTCAACAACAGAGTTTTTTAGTTTTGAAAGTTGTTTTGTCTCTTTTTCTGGGTCAATTTTGTTTTGAACAGCGGTCATGTTTATCATTTGATTTACATCGCTTTTTAAAACAATGCGGTTTTCAACAATTATTGCTATACCATCAACAACCTGGGAAAAAAGAAAAGAAAAAAAGAAAAGTAAATTTAAATATCTCATTATTATTGGAATTTTTGGTTAATAAAAAAATCTGTCTCTTTTTTGATTTTATCTATAATAAGTGATTTTGTTTCTGAATATTTTTTCTTATACAAGCGTTGATATATTTCATCATAAACCTCATCCAACCCTTTTTGTGATCCCTTCTCATATCTTTTAATGATTTTAAAAAGGTTGTATCCCTCTTTTATTTTAACTGGTCCTGATAAAAAATCTTTTTTTTCAAATAAAACTTTATCTATTTTAGGATGAAGGCGACCTCTTTTTATATATTCTGTTTTTCTTTCAAAATGCAAAAAAAGAGGTTTTTCATTTTTTTTAGACAATATAAACTTTTTTAATTTAAGTGCATCTTTTTGATTTGTTAATAAATAATGTTCAACAAGTAAGCCCTGCTCTTTCCGAATAAACTCTTTCTTGTTCTCCAAAAAATAATCTTTAACCAAGGTTTTATCAATATTAATGTTTTTTTTTGCCTCATTTTCAATATAGTTAGAAATAATTAATTGGTTAAAGTAAGAGTTTCTTTTTTTTATTAAAAGAGCGTCTTTATTTAACCCTTCTTTTTTAGAAGCATTAATAAGGAGGGTTTGTTCTACCCAAGATTCAATTAAAAAAGAGGTGTCTTTCTTATTTAATGTTTCAAAAAAGAAAAAAGAATCAAGATTGTCTTTTGTTAACACCTCTGTTCCAACTCTGGCGAGAACAACGGTTTCTTCTTTATTTTCACAACAAAGAATAAAAAAAGCTAGCAAAGTTAAAAATATTTTTTTCAAAGCATCTTTAATTTAAAAGGATTATTGAGCATCAAACAAACGAACAAATGACAATAGAAAAGAAGTTTCTTTATTTATATTATTCAATATAAAGGATACCTTTATATTTTTTTCCTTAGTGTTTTCAAAATAGTGTTTTTTTATGTTTTTATTTTTGTATTTACCAACGTTAACAAAAAAAGAATCATAATTAAAAAAAGAATAATTTTTTCCTATAGATAAAGAAACACAATTTTTTAAAATTTCAATTTTATCAACAGGTGTTTCTGTAAAAACGGCTTTTACTTTTGAAAGGTTCAGAAGGAGAGTCGTCTCCTCTGGTGGTTCACCAAAAACTTTTAAAAGCTCTTTTTCTATACTTATCACTTCGTCGTAACTAACACACCTAGAAACTCGATAATAATAATCCAGTCGAAACGAGGGGTTTTGTATATATTTATCACTTATTTCGGCTCTTCGGGCACATATTATTTTAGGTGGAGCGCATTTTCCCTTTTCAAAACCTTTTGCTTTTTTTAGTTCAGCGTTTAAAAAGTCACAATACAGTTCAAAACCAACAGAAGATATGTGGCCGCTTTGCTTGTAACCAAAAACAGACCCCGCTCCTCTTATTTCAAGGTCGTTCATCGAAATGTTGTAGCCAGAACCAAGTGCTGTGTTTTTTTCTAATGACTTAAGTCTCATAAAAGCATCTCTGTCCAGTGTTTTTTTAGGAACAAGCAACAAACAATGGGCTTGTTTTTTACCCCGACCAACACGCCCCCTAATCTGATATAACTGTGAAAGGCCAAAATTTTGAGAGTCATTTATAATAATTGTGTTCGCGTTTGTAACATCTAATCCGGATTCTATAATCGTTGTACAAACCAAAACGTCTACCTGGCCTTGAAAAAAAGAAAGAACCCTGTTTTCAAGATTACGTGAAGACATTTTTCCACTAGCACCCGTTATTACATTTTCTTTAAAATGTTCTTGTAGTTTTTTTACAATTAACGGAATTGATTTTGTGTCATTGTGTAGAAAATAAACCTGCCCACCGCGCTGTAGTTCAAATGTTATTTTTGTAATAATTAAACCCCAGTCAAAATAGCGTATAGAGGTATAAATGGGGCGTCGAGACCTAGGCGGGGAGGCCATAATGCTAATGTCTCTTAAGCCCACAAGAGATTGTTGTAGTGTTCTTGGTATCGGTGTGGCTGTTAAGGTTAGGGTGTCAAGTCCAGTTCGCAAAGACCTTATTTGTTCTTTATGGCGAACGCCAAAGCGATGTTCTTCGTCTATTACTAAAATCCCCAAATTTGGTAAACAAACATCTTTAGACAGAAGCCTGTGGGTTCCTATTAGGACATCAGTTTTTTTGTTTTCCAGTTTCTTTAAGATTTCTTTTTGTTTTTTTTGTGTTTGGAATCGAGAAAGTAAATCTACGCTTACACCAAAAGAACCAAGTCTCTCTTTACACGTAATATAATGTTGGTTTGCCAATATGGTTGTTGGACACAAAACTATTGACAGTCTATCTGATAAATAAGATTTAAAAATAGCTCTAATAGCAACCTCTGTTTTACCAAAACCAACATCTCCACAAACCAACCTATCCATTGGGGTTTCTTTGTTCATGTCTTTTAATACATCGCGAATTGCCTTTGTTTGATCGGGCGTTTCAATAAAAGAAAAGGAGTTTTTTAATTCATTATCTATATCGTTTTCTTTAACATATAAAAAACCACGCCCATTGTTTTTTTTTGAATAAACATCTAAAATTTCCAAAGCCACATTCTCAGCAGATTTTTTTGCCTTTTTTATTTCAGCAACCCACTTTTTAGACCCCAAAGTTGATAGCTTTGGTTTTTGTTTTGAACCTATATACCTGTGTACTAAAAAAAGCTGGTCAAGTGAAACAAAAACGCGAGCATTGTTTTTATATTCTATTTCTAAAGACTCTGGTTGGTTACCTTTCTTTTCTAGTATTCCCTTAAACAAACCAAGACCAAAAACCCGATGAACTATATAGTCACCGACTGAAAGCTGAGACAGGAAAGATTTGTTTTTTCCTATTTGAACATCTTTACTTAAGGGAACCCAGCGGCCAAATTGTTTTTGTTTGGAAAAAACATCGTTCTCAGAAACCACTAAAAGAGAAAGGTCTTTTGAATAAAAACCAGACCGAAGAAAACCCCTTGTTTTTACTCTTGGTTTATATGGTAATAAATCCATCTTTAATTCACCAACGTAGTATGTTTTTTTAAAAGAACGGCTTTTTATGTAAAGCTCCTCGCGCTTTTCTTTAGCCCCTTTTTTTAGGCTTAAATCTGATAAAGAAATGTTTGTGTGTTTTTTTGGTTTCTTTGGTGAAATTATATAACCGGTTTTTGTTTTTTTCATTTTTAACAAAAGAGACTCGGGGTGGTGTTCTATAAGTCCAACCATATCAACAACTTCTGCTGTTTTTTTTAAATCGGAAAGAACGAGATTTTCCATGTTTTTTAATACAAGTTGGGTTGAGGGGTCGTAAAGAGCAATGGAGTCTATTAAATTAAAGTTGATAGAAAGTCTAAAGGGGTTTTTAAAATGATGTGGAAACACATCTAGTATGTCCCCCCTTATAGAAAAATCACCAGGCTCGCTTGTTATGTTGTTTTTGCTGTAACCAAGACCAGCAAGAGATTCTAGAATTTTTTGTATAGAGGCTAAATCGCCTTTTTTAAAAATCACCTGATGTGTTTTTTGGCTTGTGTTTTTTGGGATTTTTTTTTCTCGAAAAGATTTTTTTGTACCAAAACAACAAAAAGGTTTTTTTAAAGATAAACCGACAAGGGTGTCTTTTATATATCTTTTCTTTTCTAGGTCAAAACCTGGAACGGATTCGTCTGTGTTGGTTTCTGGAAAATAACCAAAAAGGGTTTCTTTGTGTTCGACGCACAAATTATAACAATCAAAGCTTTCATATCTGTTTTCAAACTCTAATAAAATATTTCTTTTTATTGAAAAGGCCAAATCTTCAAGCAATAAAACTATGGCCCCATCTGTAAGCCCCCCATAAGATGTTTTCTTTTGAAGTTTGTTAATAATATCAACAGGAAAAAACATAGTTTTTTTATGTTTCACGTGAAACCCTTTTTGAAAGATAAACGCTTAATACAAACAAGTCTGACTGGCTTATTCCAGAGATCCTTTTTGCCTGACCGATGTTTTCTGGTCTAATGAACGAAAGTTTTTCTTTTGCTTCGTTAGAAAGACCCGAGATGGCCACATAGTCTATTTCTTTTGTCAACGTAAGTTTTTCACTTTTATTCAACTTTTCGATTTCTCGAAGGTGTCTCTTTATGTAACCTTCATATTTTACTTCAGACTCAAGGTCAAACAACATATCTTCAAACAGCCACGCGGGTGTTTTTTTGTTTGGTTTAAGAAGTTTTTTAGGAAGATCAAAAATTGAAACACCGTTCTGTTTTATAAATAGGTTTGCAGGAAGGGCTTGTTTGATTGTCTTTTTTATCTGGTTGGGCTTTATAGATATCTTAAGTTTTTCTCTTGTTGATGACTTTTCATTTAATACTGTTTTTAAATAGGAAAGTTGTTTGGTTTTTAAGAGATTAAATTGATGGGCCGGCTCTATTAGTCTATCTAGGGTGTTTGAAAACCGTAATAAAAGTCGATATTCTGCTCTAGAGGTGAACATCCGATAGGGTTCTTTGGTGTCTTTTGTGATTAAGTCGTCTATCATAACCCCTATGTAGGAGGAAGACCGAGGTAAAACCAAGGGTTTTTTTCCTTCGTTATAAAGAGAGGCGTTTATACCAGAAAGAAGCCCTTGGGCGGCGGCCTCTTCATAGCCAGACGTTCCATTCATTTGTCCGGCAAAAAACAAACCAGAAATATCTTTGGACTCAAGCGAGCTTTTTAATTGTGATGGTGGAAAAAAATCGTATTCAATAGCATACCCGGGTCTAAAAAAAGAAACGTTTCTTAATGCTGGTATCTTTTTAAGAGAGGATAGTTGGGTTTTTTCAGGAAGACTTGTAGAAAAGCCATTTAGATATATTTGATCAGAGTTTTTCCATTCTGGCTCAAGAAAAAGTAAGTGAGAGTCTCTATTGGAAAAACGATTTATTTTATCTTCGATTGAGGGGCAATACCGTGGCCCTTCCCCTTTAATTTCCCCAGAAAACATAGGAGAAAGGGTTTTGTTTTTTTCTATTATTTCATGAACTTTGTGGTTTGTGTTAATAATATGACATGCTTCGTTTGGCGGATTAAAAACTTTTGTAAAATATGAAAAAGGAACTGGTTTTTTGTCTCCAAAAGTTGGTTTGGCTTTTTCCCAGTCTATAGTGTTTTTATTTAGTCGCGGAGGGGTCCCTGTTTTAAGCCTTGCTGTTTTAAAACCGATAGAAACTAGGCTCTCTGTTAAGCCCTCAGATCTTTCTTCACCCATTCTGCCGGCTTGAATTTTTCGGTTTCCTATATGAACAACTCCAGATAAAAACGTTCCAGCGGTTACAATAACAACGTTTGATAAAATTTTTTCTCCACTCCTTAATAGAACACCACAAGCCGTATATTTAGAAACCAAAACAGACACAGCTTCTCCTGTCAAAACCTGGACAGAGCTCTTTTTTAGTTGGTTTTTAACAAGCCTTTCATAGTGTCTTTTGTCGACCTGTGCCCTAGGTGACCATACGGCTCGACCTTTCTTTTTGTTTAAAGTTTTAAACTGGATTCCCGAGGTGTCGGCGAAAGAGCCCATTTGACCTCCAAGCATATCAATCTCTCGAACCATTTGTCCTTTTGCCAGTCCTCCGATTGCTGGGTTGCAAGACATCCTACCTAGTGCTTTTTCGTCCATTGTTATAATTATAACAGATTTTTTAAGTTTATTTAGAATAAGAGAGGCTTCTATTCCCGCATGACCTCCACCAATAACAATAACATCGAATTTGCTTTTATGTTTCACGTGAAACTATTTACCAACACAGAAATCACTAAAAACCTTGTTTAAAATATCATCGGTTGTTGTTTCTCCCAAAAAAACTTCAAGCTTATCGATGGCGCAACGCGTTTCAAGTGCGGCTATTTCAAGGGTTGGTGGTTTTCTTTTTATTAAATCTAATGCGCTTTCCATAAAAGACAGACACCCAAGAAGGGAAGACCTTTGCCTTTCTGTGTTAATAACAATGTCTGTGTTTGGTTTTTTTATCAACCTTTTTTCTATTTTTTTTATCAGGCTTTTTATGCCTCTTCCGTATAAAGAAGAAACAGAACAATCAAATTTTATATTTGTTTCTTTTTGTAAATCTACTTTATTGTAAACCGTGAGTTGTTTTTTATATTTAATAAAATCAACAGGTTCTGTTTCAGGAGAAAAAACCGATAAAACAAGGTCTGCGCTGTCTATTTCAGCCTTGGTCCTTCTAACTCCCTCTTTCTCTATTTTGTTTTTCGTGTCTCGTAGCCCGGCGGTATCAACAAAGATAAGGGGACACCCAAACATAACAACGCTTGTTGTTATAGCATCCCGGGTTGTTCCTGGTGTTTTACTAACTATACTGTTGTTTGTTTGAGTAATAGCATTGACCAGAGTTGACTTCCCAGCGTTTGGTTCGCCTACTACAGCCACCCTAAAACCTGTGTTGTAGGCCGTGCCTATATTATATGAGCCTATTGTTTTTCTGCACGCTATTATGTTGTTTTTTAATGTTTTAACTATATAGGAAAGGTTTTCACTAGATGGGTGCTCTTCTTCTGTTATGTCTAGTTCAAATTCTAACTTTGAAGCACAAAAAAGAAGCCTATCTTTAATTTTTATTATTTTTTTTGTTGTGGTTGGCTCTATGTTTTTTAGGTTTGCCCTTATCGCCTCTTTAGACCTGGATGAGATTAACAAACCGATGGATTCAGCTTGGGAGAGGTTTATTTTTTTATTTAAAAAGGCTCTCTTTGTGTATTCTCCTGGGTGTGCCAAGCGACAGCCTTTTTTAATTATTGCTCGAATTATTTCGGCACATATAACCGGATTCCCGTGGCAAGAAATTTCCACCACATCCTCACCGGTGTATGATTTAGGACCTTTAAAAAACAGAAAAACACCCCTGTCTACTTGTTGGTTTTCTGAGTCAAACAACGGTAAAAGAGCAACCATGTGGTGGGTAAAGGTTTTTTTGTTTTTTGATATTTTATTTGCAACTGAAAAAGCCCTTGTTCCGCTTATTCTTATAACAGCAACACTCGAATAACCATATGGTGTTGCTTGAGAGACAATTGTATCTTTGTCCATTTTTAAAAACTAGTTGTTTGGTGCCAATTTTTGTTGCGCTATTGTTAAAACATTAAAAAGTGTGTAATAAAGGTTTAAGCCAGAAGGAAAGGTGTTAAACATTAAAAAGAAAAAACCTGTCATAAAATACTGGAGGGTTTTTTGTTGTGGTTGTTGTGTGCCTCCGCTCATCATGCTTTGTTGAACAAACATCGAAACCACCATTAAAATAGGCATGATGGCTACATGCTGACCATAAATAGGTATACTAAAAGGCAGTGAGAAGACAAAGTCTGGTGCGCTAAGGTCTGTTATCCAAAAAACAAAAGGTTCGGCCCTTAGCTCTATTGTTGTTCTAAAAACGATAAATAGAGCAAACAAAAGAGGCATTTGAAGCAACATAGGAAGACACCCACCAAGCGGGTTTACGCCTTTTTCTTTGTAAAGCGCCATGGTTGCTTGGTTCAGTTTTTGTGGGTTCGACTTGTGTTTTTCTTTTAGTTTGTTTATTTCTGGCTGAACTGCTTGCATAGCAGCGGTTGATTGGTAGCTTTTTTTTGTAAGGGGGTAGACAAGGATTTTCACCAAAAAAGAAAAAAGTATTAATACGTAGCCATAGTTAGGAATAAACTGATGCATTTTTTTTAATAAATAAAGAACACCTTTAGAGATTGGTATTATAAAAGCCCAGCCAAAATCCATAGTTTTGTCAAGTCCAACGCCTAGAGATCTAATTCTATCATATTCTAAAGGACCAAGGTATACTGTAAAATCAACCGGGTTGTTTACATCAAAAACAAAAACCCCACTATATTTTTCTAAAGAGTCTAAAGAAGATGAAAGCGCAGACCCCCTTGTTTTTTGAGGTTCTTTTGGTATGATTGCTGAGGTAAAATATTTTGTTCTTAGAGAAACCCAGTCGGTTGGGCCATTAAAAACAAGGTTTTCAGACTTATTGCTTTTTAGCTCTTCAAGCTCATCACCCATAAAAACATAAGACTTAAAATAGGTTTCGTCATCTTGCGTGTTTTTCTCCGTTGAGTTTAAACCGCCATACCAACCAAAGCTAACATCTCTAAAAATAAAATTCCGGACAGAAGAGATGTCAGTTGAAATAGAGATTGTATACGTGTCTGGATAAAAGGTTAAGGTTTTATATATAAACCTCGACTCTAAAACCTCTTTTTTAAAAACTATTTCAGAAATGTCAGAGGTTGTGTTTCTTGTCTTTTTTGATTCGACCTCCCAGGGGCCCGAAAGATTGATGCTGTTACCATCTAGGTCTTTAACGGACAAGAGCAGGTTTGGGTTTGTGCCGGACCTAATGAGGTTCACCCTGCTGCTATCTTCTTTAAAATAATTATTTAAATAAAAGTTTTTAATGCTACCGCCGCCGAGCGAAGAGATAGAGGCGGTATATAGGTTGGTTTCAATTGTGGTTATTTCTTCACTTATTGTATCTTTTTTTATTTTAAGGGTGGGGCTGTCTGTTTCTTTTTTAATTACAAGGGGTTCTTCCGCCTTTTTTTCAACTGTTAAGGAGTCTGTGGCGGTGGTTTTATGTTCTGTCGCTGGAGACACTATTTCCATATAGCGAGGTGTAAAAATTAAAACCAGAGAAATAAGAAAAAAGGCTAAGAGGGTGTTTCTGTCCATCTGCTTACAGGGGGTCGTTTCCGCCGTTAAAAAGAGGGTTGCATTTGAAAATTCGAACTACAATCAAACCAAGTGACAGGTGGATGGGTTTGGACCTTAGGGCTTCAAGGGCATACCTTGAGCAGGTTGGGTTAAACCGGCAGCTTGGCTGAAAAAAGGGAGACAGAAGCTTTTTATAAAGCCAAATCAGCGCAATTAAGACATTTCTTATTGCTAGGTCTATTATATTAAAAAGAAACACGGAAGGTTTAAAGTGCGAGGCGCTTACGACCTTTTTTTCGACGCCTTCTCAATACAGACCTTCCACCAACAGAAGACCTTCTTTTTCGAAAGCCATGTTTGTTTCTTCTTTTTCTTTTACTGGGTTGATATGTTCTTTTCATTGTTTTAAATAATATATGACAAAAGCCTGCGAAAATACAAAAACAAATGCTCCATCACAAAAATAATATGTTCTTTATCGATGAAAAAAAAAGAGCCCTTTTCTTAGTGTTTGTAGGTTTGTTTTTTTTGTAATTTATAGTGTTTTTTATATGTGGATAACTTGTGGATAACCTTTATGAATCATAATGTTTTGTGGAACACTGCGCTAGAATCTCTTGAGAAAAGCATTCCAGGCCATGCTATAAGCGCATGGTTTGAATCTTTGAAGCCTGTCGGGTTTTCCGGAGGAAAAAAAATAATTATTGAAGTACCAAACAAGTTTACATCAGATTGGATTGAGTCACACTATAAAGATGAGCTTTTAAAGGCGCTTAATCGAGACAAAAACAACAAACTTACATACTTATTTAAAATTGCTTCAGAGCGATTAAAAGATGAACCTCCTACTGGGTTTTCAAGGGTCGAAACAAAAACCCGAGCTGTTCACCAAAACAATTTAAACACACAATATCAATTTAAAAATTTTATTGAAGGTTCTAATAATGAATTCGCTAAAAATGCTGCTGTAGCGGTCTCACGTGATCCAGGAGGAAATAACTACAATCCTCTTATTATTTATGGCGGTGTTGGTTTGGGAAAAACGCATCTTATGCACGCAATTGGAAACTCAGCAATTAAGAAAAATCCAGAACTAAAGGTTGTTGTCGTTACAAGTGAAACATTTACCTTAGACTTTGTCAATAGTTTAAGGAAAAACAAAACTATTGAATTTGCACAGCAATACAGAGCCGCAGACATTTTATTAATTGATGACATTCAGTTTTTTAGAGGAAAAGAGCAAACCCAAGAACAATTTTTTCATACATTTAATGTGTTACATCAATCTCGCAAACAAATTGTAATGACAGCCGATAAATCCCCAAATGAGATGAGGGGGCTTCAAGCAAGACTGCTTTCAAGGTTTGAGTCAGGATTGTCGGCTGATATTCAACCCCCTAACTTTGAATTAAGAGTGGCCATACTATTAGAAAAAGCAGAGCAAAACGGATTGGCTTTGAGATACGATATTATTGAATTTATTGCCAGATACATAAAAAATAACGTGCGAGACTTAGAAGGTACAATTATTAGAGTTCTAGCTAAATCTTCTCTTCTAAACAAAGAAATAGATTTTAATTTAGTAAAGGAAGTTGTTAAAGAGCGTCTAGGAAATAGCTTTTCTAATGATATTACTATAGAGTCTATAGTTAAAAAAGTTTCACAGAACGCAAAAATTCCTGAAAAAGATATTGTTGGTAAAAGTCGAAGGGTTGAAATTGCACAAGCAAGACAGGTCTCAATGTTTCTATGTAGAGACCTAATGGGAATCTCTCTTAGCAACATTGGTATTTATTTTGGAGGGAGAGACCACACAACGGTAATGCACGCCGTAAAAAAAATAAGTAAAAAATATAAACAAAATGAAAAAATCAGAATTCTTGTTAATAATATAAGACAGGAAATGGATGATTTACTATAGATTGATATTTAAATCACCTGTTATACTTTTTAACTTGGTGGTGGTTGTTTTTACCCAAAGATTAAAAACTTAAACGAAAATTGTATTTAGGAAAAATGGAGAAGTCTTATGCAAAAAAACAGTGTTAATAAAGTAATAATTGTTGGAAACCTTGGCCAAGACCCAGAGGGTAGGTTTACACCGCAGGGAACAGCTGTTACAAACTTAAGTGTAGCAACTAATGAATCCTGGAAAAGCCAAGATGGAGAAACGCAGGATAGGACTGAGTGGCATCGTGTTGTTATGTATGGTAAAATGGCAGAAACTGCAAATGAATATATGAGAAAAGGTCAAATGGTATATGTTGAAGGAAGACTTGAAACGAGAGAGTGGGAAGACCAGAATCAAAACAAAAGAAAAACTACTCAAATCAGATGTGATAATTTTACGATGCTTGGAAAAAAACAAGATAAACCTACCTCAAATATGGAATCAAGTGACGGGGAAACTGTTTCTGATGATGATATCCCATTTTAAAACCCGTTAATTCTAAATTTAAAAAATATATAGAAACAGGATGAAAACTTATGGACCAGAAGTTTTATCGTCCTTGAAGCCCCAACCTTATTATTGGAGATATTTATTAACTTACGCTGCGCTTCTTATGGGGTCAACATTGGCAAAAATAAAAGTAAGGGGAAAGCTAAACTTGCCAAAAAAAGGACCTTATGTTGTTGCAAGCAACCATTTTAGTGATTACGACCCCCTTTTTTTCAGCTACGGAATTCAAAAACCCATTAACTTTATAGCAGCAAGCGATCAAGAGCTAGAATGGCAATTCATATGGGCACCAATTATCTATGGTTGGATACCTGTTAATAGAAAAAAAATTTCACCTTCAACGATTAAGCAATCTATAGAGGTTTTAAAAAGGGGTGAAATTCTAGGTATCTTTCCTGATGGAGGTGTTAGCTATGACTTGTTGAGTAAACCAAAAAATGGAGCTGTTTTTTTATCAACCATAGGAAAAGCACCCATTGTACCAATCTCTATCTACGGAGCAGAAAACGCATGGAATGATGTTTTCAGGGGAGTTCGACCAAGAGTCTTTATAAATATAGGAAAACCATTTGGTCCGCATAACATTAAAGGTAATAAAAAAGAAAAAACACAGAAAATGGAAGAGGTAGGATATGAAATGATGTGCAGAATAGCAGCCTTGCTTCCTAAAAATAGACGGGGTCCTTATGTGGGTTCTCAGTTAATAAATAAAATTCAAACTCAGAATCAGATTGTTCCCCAAAATCCTCCCTTAAACAAACAACAAAAGAATTAATTCTTTTGTTGTTTTGAATTACTAAGAATAAGATATATACCAAAAAAAACAAAAGGGCTACCTAAATATGCGGCAACAGGTATTGTTTCTGAAAAAAGAAGAAACGCAAAAAAAGAGGCTATAATTGGCTCCCCAAGAGGAATAGATGAGATTGCTGTAGGTGAAAAATACTTAATAGAATAATTTAACAAATTATGACCTAGAATAGATGGAACAAGACCTAAGAAAATAAACCAAGGGATGTCTTTTAAAGAAAAATCAAGCAAAGAAGAACCATATAAAAATGAAAAAACACCTATTGTTATAGAAGATACAAAAAAAACAGAACGGCCATATATAATATTTTTTGTTTCTTTTCGTACCTCAAATGCAAAAAGATAAGTTATTGCCATACAGAGTCCGCTTGATAAAGACAAAAAGTTTCCAAATGTGCTGTTCTCTCCTGGGGTTATTCCATATCCTTGAACGATAGAGACACCAACCAAAGCAAAAAAAAGACCAATCCACACAGATTTTTCTATGCGATTACCGCTTACAAAAGAAAAAAACGAAGTAAAAACGGGCCCAGTATTTGCTAAAAGCGTTGCACTTGCAACAGAAGTGTTTCTTACGCCAAGAAAAAACAGAGCAAAATGAAGACCAAGAAACACACCCGCAAAAACAGTGTATGCTTTGTTCTTTTTTGTTATTTTTTGTTTTTCTCCGTAGCTATACACCCATAGAAACAGGCTAGAATAAAACATTCTCCAAAATGCGAGAGTTAGCGCAGGAACCAAAGAAAGATATCGAACAACAAGAGAGGTTGTGCTTACCGAGACCATTGCTACGGCAAGAATAAAATATATTCGAACCATGGTTAGGTTTTAAAATCTTTTATTATAAAGGCTATACAGGCCGTAAGTTTTTTTGCATACGGAAGGTGAAGAAATTCATTTGGACCATGTGCATTAGACCCAGGGCCTAACACACCCGTAATAACAAATTGTGCAGATGGGAAACTTTTTCCAAGCATCGCCATAAATGGAATAGTTCCTCCCTCTCCAATTGACCCATCTTTTTTATTAAAAAAAGTTTTTGATGCATTAGTTATTGCTGAAGAAAGCCATGGTTTTGTTTTTGGTGCATTCCACCCAGAGGCTGGTTCATCAAATTCTACAGTAATACTACAATTATAAGGAGGATTTTCCGTCAGCGCTTTTTCAATTGCTTTTTTTGCTTTTACGTGGTTTACCAGGGGTGGAATTCTTATCGATAACTGTAGGGTTGTATATGGCCGAAGCACATTACCCGCATTTTCTGAGCGGGGGATACCATTTGCACCCACCACAGAAAGGGAAGGCTGCCAAGTTCGTCTTAAAACACCTTCAACGAGGTTTTCTGTTGTGGGCTTTGTGTTTCCTGCCCAAGGAAATTCATGAACAACTTCTTTTCCTAGAATATCAACAAAACTCTCGGTTTCTTTTCTTCTATATTCTGGTATGTTAGTATGAAGTTCTTGTATTTTTATTTCACCAGAGTTTTCATCCTCTAGTCTGGAAAGTATCTGTCTTACAATTCGAAAGGAGGAAGGCACCGGGCCACTTGCGCCCCCTGAATGAACACCTTCCTTTAACACATCAACCCTTAAGGAACACCCAATTAATCCCCGCAAAGATGTCGTTGTCCAAAACCTTTTGTAGTCGCCGGCCCCTGAGTCTAGGCAAATAACAAGGTTTGGTGTTTTAATTAAATCTGAAAACAACTTTATATAATAAGGAAGGTCTGGAGACCCGCTTTCTTCGCAAAACTCAATAAGAAGCAAAATTCTAGGTAGTTCAATGTTGTTTTGTAAAAGGGTTTTTATCGCGCACAAAGAAGAAAAAAGAGCATAGCCGTCATCTGCACCACCACGACCATATAATTTATTTTTCTTCAAAACTGGTTTCCACGGACCGAGTTCCTCATTCCACCCTTCCATTTCCGGTTGTTTATCTAAATGTCCATACATTAAAACATTTCCTTCCTTTTTTCCTGGAATATCAACGAGTAATACTGGTGTTCTTCCTGTTGTTTCTTTCACAATCAAATTAGCATTTAAAGGCATATGTTTTTTTGTCCACTTTTCTGCAAGGTCAAGAACCTTATCCATATATCCGTTAGATTTCCAATCTGGATCAAAAGAAGGAGATTTGTTTGGAATTTTAATATACTCTATTAGTGTTGGTATTATATGTTTATTCCAGAAATCATTAATTTCTGATTCTAAGACCGCTTCATTCATAAAACACTTCCTTTTTAATATCCTTATAGACAACACCATTTTTCATAACAAAAAAAACCTTTTCAAGCGTTGATATGTTTTCAAGAGGATTTCCCCTAACTGCTATTAAATCAGCTTTTTTGTTTATTTCGATGGTGCCCAGGTTCTTCTCAATGTTTAATAGTCTCGCAGAAACGATAGTAGCTGATTGGATAGCTTCAATAGGTTTCATACCTGCATCAACCATATATTTGAACTCTTTAGCGTTTTCTCCATGCGCTGATACACCAGAGTCCGTTCCAAATGCAATTTTTACTCCAGCCTTATATGCGCTTTTAAAGGTTTCAATAGTCCTGGGACTAAGATTGGTTGCTTTTTGCTGGACAATATCGGGGTAATAGCCATCTGTTTTTGCTTTTTCTGTTACAAGTTTTGCAGCAGAAAGCGTTGGAACATAAAAAGTTCCTTTTTCTATCATAAGGCCTATGGCTTCTTCGTCCATAAAGGTTCCGTGTTCTATAGAGCGAACACCGGCCTTAATAGCTCTTTTAATTCCCTCAGCACCATGTGCCTGTGCAGCAACATGCATTTGATAATCTGATGCTGTTTCAACAATAGCGACTATTTCATCATTTTTAAACTGGGGGTTTTCTCCGTTTTTTGTAACGCTTAAAACCTCACCTGTCGCTGTAATTTTTATAAGATCTGCACCTTTTTTATATCTTGTTCTTACGGCTTTCCTTGATTCTGAAACTCCGTTGACCGCCCCATTTTCATAAATAGATTTTTCAAGTAGTCCAAACTTTATACCGTTGGTTGGGTCGCCATGTCCTCCTGTTGTTGATATAGGTCTTCCAGCGCTAAAGATTCTTGGACCAACGAGAAGTTTTTTGTTTATTGCGTTTCTTAGTGATGTGTTCACAGGTCCACCAAGGTCTCGAACTGTTGTAAATCCAGACATTAAAGTACGCTCAGCACAACTTATTGACCGATATGCATAATCATCTAGGTTCAATGTAAATTTTTCTATATAGAGATTGGGGTTTAATTCACCTGAAAGGTGTACATGCATATCCATAAGGCCGGGCAAGACAGTATATTCGTTTAGGTTATATAAAACATCGTTTTTTCCGGGATCAACATAACCCTCAGCAATATCAACAATTGTTTCTTCTTTTACTAATATAGACACCACCTTCTTTGGGTTTTTAGAGGCGATATCAATCAAAAGACCGCAGTGTATAATTTTTAATTGTGCGGTTATTGTTGAACAAATAAAAAAGAAAACCAAAATATATTTAGAACAAAACAAAGGTTTTACCTTTTACTCTTTTCAATTTTTTCTCCTATTGTATAAAGTAAATAGACAACCTTGAACATATTCTCAGGAACGGTACTAGAAAAAAACCTGTTTGCAATAAAGACGCTCATAGGTATCCAAATAAGATGTTCTGTATCATAAAAGTTTATAAAAAAACAATCTAATGCTTTTTTTCGTTTCCCACAGCTTTATCTACCCTTGACTCTAAATAGCCTCTCCAAAACGCCATAAAAAATGGTATCAGTCTTAACTTTCCCGGTATATAAATAACTTTTTTGTCTTTCTCAATAGCCTTGATGATTTTTTTAACACAAATGTCAAGTTCAACAGATTCTTTTGAATGTTTTTTTTGTTCTATTTTATTTTTTTTTCCGTTTGCGTCATAGGCATTACCTCGAAGGTTTGTACTCCTAATCCAGCCCAAGACCACCTCTAAAACAAAAATATCTGCTTTGTTTTCTATTGCAAGGGTAGATAAAAAACCACGTAGTGCATGTTTTGAAGCTGCGTATCCGGAGTGGCTCGGGAAACCCATAAGGGCTTGTGCGGTAGAGCAGCTAATTATTTTTCCTGAAGTTTGTTTAAGGTAAGGTAGAGCTTCGTGAACACAATTAACAGCACCATGATAGTTGACATCCATTAAGTCTTTAAAAAAATCAATGTTTGTTATGTCCTCAAACCTTGCCCACATGCTTACACCAGCATTAAGCACTAGTCCGTCTATTTGGCCAAATTCACCTAGTGCTTTTTCTACCATTAATTGACAGTCATTAACCTTAGTTATGTCGGTTTTTATAAAAACAGCCCTTCCTCCAGAAGAGATTATCTTTTTTGTTACCCTATCTAACTCATCTGTTCTTCTAGAAGCACAAACAACTTTTGCACCATGTTTTGATAATTGTTTAGAAACCTCTTCTCCAATTCCAGAAGATGCCCCAGTGACTATAAACACTTTGTTTTTAAGAATCACAATTGAGCAACCTTCTTTATATCAATCCAAAACAATATTGTTTTTAACACCAAAAATATTGTTTGGGTCTTGAGAGTTTTTTATACCCTGAACCATTTCTATGCTTCCTCGAGACAAGGTACTAGGCATGAAATCTTTCCTTAGCTTTCCTACGCCATGGTGGTGCGAAATAGACCCACCATTTTTAATAAAGCATTCTCTCATTTTATGTTCAATCATGGTAAAAACATCTTCAGGGTTCTCAACGTCCTCAAAACTCAAGGCAATTGTATTATACATACATACACCGGTGTGGTATATTTTTGAAATCCTTGAACAAAAAAACGGCTTTCCTGGAAGATTGTATTCTTTGTGAAGTTTTTCAATCAACTTAGAGGCCTCTTTTTTAACTTTGTTTATATTAGACCAAGGAACTGCTGTTTCCATTGTTTCTCCAAGGACGTTTTGCGATACCACAAGTTCTCTTATGTAGGCTATAACCATTGTAACATTATAACCGCTTTCTCCGGTGCTTCCCCCGGCAAGTATTCCGTTGTGCTGTTTTGACAGCTTTATAAGATTTTGTCTCTGGTTTTTTAATTCTATATCAGACCCCTCTATTTTAAAAACAGCAGCACTAAAAAGGTTTTGGTCAATCCCCTGAACATTAAAAAGAACATATTTTTTTAATCGATCTATTAAACCGGAAAAACCTTCTTTTTCTTCTTTTAGTGCATTTCCTAATCTTATCTGCAGATTGTCCATTAATCTTGCGCTAGCGGGTACCATGTTTGAATGGAAAAGCTCCTGCATAAACTTAACCCCAGTATTCCAATCTTTAAATATTATAGATTCAAAAGCAGATCGATTAGGCAATTTATGTATTTTTAATGTAGCTTTTGTTATTATGCCAAGGTTACCCTCAGACCCAAACAAAACATTTTGGGTTTTTATTCCAAAGGAAGACCTTGTTAGTGGTTTGATTTGATTTATGGTTCCGCTTGGCGTTACCATGGTTATGTTTTGAACAATGTCTTCAATGTTCCCATAGCGATGTTTTTTCATACCGGCTGCATTTGTAGAAATCCAACCACCAACAGTAGAGAACTCATAGCTGTCTGGTTCGTGTCCTACCGTAAAACCTTTTTTGTTTAAGGCCCCCTCAAGGTCTTTTCCTGTTATTCCAGCTTCGACAATCACCATAAGGTTTTCTTCATCTATATGTTCTACTTTATTCATTCGTCTTGTGTCTATTGATACAATCATTCTTTTTTCTTCTAGTGGTGGCCTTAGCGCGTTTGTAACATTGGTTCCTCCCCCATAGGGGATAAGGCAAACATCGTGTTTTTTTGCCAACTCTACTAATGTTTCTGTTTCATTTTCATTTTCTATATAAAAAACAATATCAATAAATTTTTCCAGTTTATTGTATAAAACCTTATAAACCTCATCTGTAGAGTGTTGACCGTGGCTGTGTAGTATTCTTTCATTATCTTCAAGAGTGTATCTGTCTGTATCAAACTTAGATTTTAAATCATCCATAAAAGCTTGATTAAGATTGTGTGGGTTAACATGTTTTTTCTTTATTTCTTTAATTTTAGGACTGGATTGAAACTCGATTCCTAGTTCCTTTTCTATAAAGGGTATAAAGTTAGGGAGTCTTTTTCCACAAATAGGATATCGTTCACCTGTAAACGATACTGACTTATCATTGTTTACAATAAAACCCGAGTCACTGAAACCCCACTTGTGACCCCAGTTTGTTTTATTTACACCAAAAAACTTTTCTTTTTTATTCATATAATGTTCTAACCTTTTCTTTTATCCTTTTTTCAAGAGTAGTGGTTATTTTTTTTATCGCTTCATCAACCTCTTCCGCTGAAGGATCTTTGCTTTTTATGAATGAATCGGGATAAATTGGTTCAAGAATGTAAACATTAATTTTCGTAGGCCAGCTAAAAAAAACTTTTCCTCGAGGCCAAATTTTATGTGACCCGTATATTACTGCGGGCAAGATAGGTTTCTTTAGATTAAAAGAGAAAGAAGCCGCACCTTTTTTAAAAGGAAGAAGTATTCCCGGTTTTCCACGTGTTCCTTCAGGAAAAACAATCAAGTTTCGGTTCCCAAAACCCATAAAAGAATCACAGAGGTTTTCTGAGTCTTGTATAGAAAGTTTTTTTTCTTGATTAGCTTGCCTATCTACTGGAATAAGATTCATAACTGTATTAACTGAAACTCTTTTTATCCAACTTTCAAACCAATAATCTCTTGCGGCTAGCATCCCAAAATGATTAAAACTTTTTTTTGCTGCTACCGCCAATAAAGCAACATCCATGTGGCTGTTGTGATTACTACAAAAAACATAAGAGGTCTTTGGAATGTTTTTTCTCCCATATACTTTCAGCGGAGCGTAGGAAGAGAAAACTATTTTGGCATAAATGTAGAATAAAAATTTAAATATTTTATAGTAAAAAGGTTGTTTCCCCAAAAGGTAAGAATATTTTGGATCTTGGAGTACATCCATTGATAATTTTATTTTCTTCCATATTTCATATGTGCGTCAGTCCAAGTGTGGGATCCCACCGCACAGGCAAGAGAGATGTCTAGAGCAAGGGTTGCTCCCGCAATTATTTCAGCAAGTTTTTTAGATGAGTTTTCACCTTCTGCGCAACCCAAAAGTTCTAAGTTTCTTTTTTGCATTGACAGTCTCGTTCCACCGCCGACGGTTCCAATTGTAAGGGATGGAAGTGTGAGCTTGAATTTTAATCCGTCTCCTTTCCTTTCTATTCCAAAATGCGCTACGCTGTTTTCAGCAGCGCAGGCAGTGTCTTGACCAGTTGCCAAATATATTGCAGTTAGAGAATTTGATTCGTGGATGCTTGTTCCATGTGTTCCCGCCATACTTGAAATAATAGGATAATACTGCCAAGACTTAAATAGAATATCTGGGTCCATTTTCAACACTTTTTTCATAACGCTATTGCTTATCGTTGTTTCTGCGGTAACGCCATGTCCACGACCAAGCAACATATTTCTGACAGATGCTTTTTTATCGCTATTTATATTAGATTCCAAAAAATAATTATACCCTGTCTCTTTTTGAATGTACTCGCAGGCAAATTTTGCAGCCAGGGTTACCATGTTTTGACCAGCCGCATTTCCAGTATCTAAAACTATATCTAAAACAACATAGTTTTGAACTGTATATTGATCTATTCTTAAAACCTTGCCGTGCCTTGTTGTCGTTTCTGCAATATCAATTATTTTTTTCTCATTTCTCTTAACCCAAGCTTGAAACTTTGCACCTTCATTTAAATCATCAAAAATAAAAACAGGAGCACGTGAAAGTTCTTGTCTATAGTGCCTTACTTTGGTTCCTTCACAAAGAGAGGATGCTAAAATTCCCCTGTTCATTGACATTGCAAGAGTACCCTCCAATGTACAGAGAGGAATGCAAAAATCCCCATTTGCGTAAACACCATCAAGGCGCAGAGGACCAACTACCGCCATTGGAATTTTCATGAAGCCAACATGGTTTTCTATTATTCCCTGAAGGTCTTCAGGTTCGTCCGCTAGGGGTTTGTCTAAGTCAACCCCGGTAAAGTTTTTTACCCAGGCAACCCTGTTTTTTGTATCACTTTTTGTATAGCCCCTTGGAATAGGGGCGTTTTTTTCGCTTGTTTCTTCAGCCATTTAATTTATGATTTATGTTTTAAAATTATGGAATATGAATAAAGACAGAACCTACTCTTCTACGTAAGACAGGCAGGCTCATCCCGTGAATATACAAGAAGGCGTAAATCCTTTCCAGTAAAAACAACAATTCATTAAAACCTTGGTTTATCTAATTATTTAAATTGAAACTTGTTTATTAAAACAAAAACAAGCGTTGATTTTAGAATGGTCTCTTGTCTTACTATCAATAATTTTTTAAGATACAAACAGATTAATAAAGTAAAAAACAAAAATAATGAAAAAGATATTAAAAAAATATTTTATAATTATTGTTTTGGGCGCGGGGTGGGTGTTTTTGAACGCGGATGAAAGAAAGATTCCTCTTAACGGCTTACAACAAAAAAAAGAAACTAAACTACTAAACATTAGACAATTAACATATTCAGGTGAAAACGCAGAGGCTTATTTTTCATCAGATGGTAAAAGGTTAGTTTTTCAATCACATGATGGAGATGCGGGATGTGATCAAATATACATCATGGACATTAAAACAAAAAAAGTTGCAATGGTTTCCAATGGCGATGGGGTAACAACATGTGGTTTTTTTGAATATCCCGACTGTAAAAACATCATATACTCTTCTACGCATCTTGGAAATAAAAGCTGCCCACCGAAGCCCGATTTTAGCAGAGGGTATGTTTGGAAACTATATAAGGACTATGATGTTTTTCACTCTAGCTCAGATGGAAAGCACGTGAAACAAATAACAAAAACCCCCGGTTATGACGCAGAGGCAACGATTGCATTTAATGGTAGTAAAATAATTTACACATCTATAAGTAGTGGAGACTTAGATATTTGGACGATGAATATAGATGGAACAGAAAAAGCCCAATTAACAAACCGACTGGGATATGACGGGGGTGCGTTTTTTAATTCTGAAGCAACTAAAATTGTCTGGCGTGCTCATTATCCAGAAACGCAAGATGAAATATTTGAATATCAAAAACTTTTGTCTCAAAGTGAAATTCGTCCAATGGCATTACAGATATGGGTAATGGATTCTGATGGTTCAAATAAAACGCAGGTAACCAAAAATAATGCAGCTAACTTCGGACCTTATTTTTTTCCTAATAGTGAGAGAATTATTTTTTCATCAAACCTACACGATCCAAAAGGTAGAGACTTTGATCTTTATGCAATCAATACTGATGGAACAAAAATAGAAAGAATAACTTATTTCAATGGCTTTGATGGGTTTCCAATGTTTAGTCCGGATGGTAAGTATTTAGTTTTTGCATCCAATAGGAACCAAAAGAAAAGAGGAGATACAAACTTGTTTATTGCTGAATGGAATTATTAATGAAAAAATCGACACTGCTTTTGTTTTTTGCGTTAAAAGCCTATAGTAACCCACTAGACCAAGATTTGGCTTTTCGAATGGTTATTGAAAAACTTAATGGAGTGATTCCAGAAAAGTTTGTTCGAGATGCCTTTTCTCATAACGAAGTGACAATTCATAAGGAAATTGCACAGCGTTTTGAAAAACCGTATGAGAAAAAACCCTGGGTAGAGTATCGTAAAATATTTGTTAAAGAATCACGAATCAAAGCTGGTGCAGAGTTTTATAAAGAAAACCTTGATTTGATTAACCGTGTTTCAAAAAAATACAGCGTAGACCCTTTTATAATTGTAACTATAGCCGGAGTAGAAAGCAACTATGGTGTTCACCACTCTCAGTACTCAGTTTTTAATTCTTTATACTCACAAATACATGAAATCCCAAGAAGGTCAAAATGGGCAACAAAAGAACTGGCAGAGTTTTTAAAATATTGTTACAGAGACAAACTAGGAACACAAGAAGTTGGTGGTTCTTATGCTGGGGCATTTGGATACGGTCAATTTATTCCGTCCAGCTTTACAAAATACTCAGTTGATTTTAATGAGAATGGAGTTAGGGAACCATATAGCTGGGATGATGTTTTGGGAAGCATAGCAAATTATCTAAGAATGAACGGATACAAACCAGCAAGCCAGAACTATGAAAAGACAGGAGATATATACAAGGCTATTTTTGCCTATAACCATGCAGATAATTATGTTATGGCAGTGTTAGAATTAACAAAAAAGATTCGAGATAGAGTTAGTCAAAATTAAAAAACAACTCTAAGGGTTATGTTTTTTCCTCCTCTTTCAATTTCAACGGGAACATCACTTCCCTTTTCAAGCTCTCCTAATCGATCCATGTATTCATAAATATCTTTTATTGGTTTTCCATTTATTGATTTAATTATATCTCCTTTTTTCATTCCAGCTCTTGCCGCAGGTCCATCTGACTTTGAGATAGTATCAATTTCAAGCCCAGGTTTTAGGCTTCCGTATAGCGGCATAATCCCAAGTGTAACCTTAAACCGGCTTCCTATATTAGTAGATTGTTTCTTAGGACCAGCTTCAGAAAAGGTTGGGCGAACAGGACTTCTAGACAGGTGATATGTGATATCATATATCAAGTCTAAAATGTCTTTTTCTCCTTTTAGGTTTATATTTTTCCATGTGTCTTTAGGGGTGTGGTAATCTTCGTGAAAACCAGAAAAGAAAAATAATACAGGAACATCTTTGCTATAAAATGATGCGTGGTCGCTTGGCCCAAAACCAGGCATTGATAATGAAAAGTCAAGAGTGCGGCTAAGGCTGAGGCTGTCAATAAGAGGTTGAAAAGATGGAGATGTTCCTACGCCGCTTATTGTTGCAGATGAGTCTTTAACGCCCCCGATCATATCCATATTTATCATCGTAATAATGTTTTCAGTTTCTATTGGTGAGTTTTCAATAAAATATTTAGACCCAAGAAGGCCCTTCTCTTCCGCGTCAAACCCAATAAATAAAATACTGCGTTTTAATCTATTTTTTTGTGATGATAGTTTTTGCGCAAGCTCTAATAACCCCGCGGTTCCCGAAGCATTATCATTTGCACCCGGGTGGGTTGATATAAGACTTGGTTGTCTTGAGCCAGACCCTGGTCCACCTGTACCAAGGTGGTCAAAGTGGGCCCCAATCACTATATATTCATCTCTATACTTTCTGTTTCCACTTCTAATTTTTCCGATGACGTTTGCTGCCCGTGTTTGTATTTGTTTAAGATTAATTGTTGTACTAAACACACTTCCTTTTAATTCAAATGAAACACTTTCAAGCGACCTGTTCATTGTTTGTTGAAGAGTTTTTCTTGTCCAACCAACGGTTTTTAATAATTTTTCTGCTTTTTTATTAGATAAATGCAACGACGGTATACCTATATTATTATATCCTTGCTTGTATTCTAGGGGAATTAGATTTTCATCTTCTATTTGAGATATAAATACAACTCCTAAGGCTCCTTTGTCTCTTGCAACTAACATTTTCTTATGTAGAGAAACATAAGGTGAATAAGAAGAATGTTGATTGCTTCTTTCTGGACTATGTCGCATTACCATAACCCATTTATTTGTCACATCAATATCTAAATAGTCATTCCACTGTAGGTTTATTTCATTAATATTAAAACCATAGCCTGCAAAAACAATCGAGCCAGACTTATTTGCATTAGATGAAAAAGACAACGGCGTATAGTCTATATTTGGAATTAATGTGTCTCCATTTAAAATGGCCCAATTGTTTTCTACCAATTTTATGCCTGTTGTTATGTCAAAAGGCTGGACATAGGTGTTTTCAAGGCCGGGTTTTAGTCCATATGATTTAAACTCCTTTATAATATATGAAATAACATCCTTTGAACCCCTTGTTCCAGGATAACGTCCTTCTTTGTTTTCATGAGATAGAAAACGTATGTGTTCCATAATTTCGTTTTCAGTAATTTCAGAAAACGAATTAGAATCTTTTTTTTGGATTAGAAACAATCCAATAAAAAAAAGAATAGAAATAATATAGAGGGCTCGATTGTACTCATTCATATCGTTTTAAAATTTATATGAAATAAATCATACCCCAAATATAATGGGAGGCTAATTTTATAACATGCAGAATAATATTAAAATAATTACGGAACCAAATTATATAGCGGACAAGTCTAACCCAATCAAGTCATATTACTTTTTTTCATACAAAGTAAAAGTTAAAAATAATAACTTTGAAAATATTCAATTATTAAGTCGATATTGGAAAATTATAGATGGAAAAGGAGCGTGTGAAGATATTCACGGACCGGGGGTAATAGGTAGGTTTCCCATCATAAAACCAGATAAAACTTTTGCTTACACTAGTTTTTGTCCTTTAAGCACACCCCTCGGATTTATGGAAGGTTCTTTTAGGTTTAAGGATTCTAACAGAAATGAATTTGATATAATAATAAAAAGATTTCGTTTAATAGCTGGACAAATTTTAAATTAAAGATAAAACTGGAAATAAATGAATAAAACCAAAATTATTGCCACAATAGGTCCAAGTTGTAAAAAACCTAGCGATTTAAAAAAGTTGATGGATAAGGGGGTTGTTTGTTTTAGAATCAACTTGTCTCACGGGTCAGAGGATGACAAAAAAGAATATTTTGATATTGTAAACTCAATGGAAAAACTGTATGGTGTACGACCGGCTATATTGGCTGATTTATCTGGACCAAAAATAAGAGTGCGTGATTTAAAAGAATCCATCAAAATAAAAAAGGGTGAAAAGTGGAAGATAAGCAGTGAAAAATCAGTTGAACCGGCTATACCCGTTTCTGATGGTGTAAAGTTTGAGAAAATAAATTCAGGTGCTAAAATTTTAATAGATGATGGGAGACTAAGTTTTAAGGTTATTGAAAAACTAACCAACATGACCTTACTTTGTGTTGCACTAAATGATGGCTTAATACATAGCCGCAAAGGGGTTAACTTCCCTGATGTTTCATTAAATGTCCCAGCTTTAACAGACAAAGATGAAAAAGACTTAGAGATTTGTTTATCAAAAAATGCAGACTGGATTGCTCTTTCTTTTGTTAGGTCCTCTAAAGATTACGACATCTTGCGATCAAAAATAAAAAAAGCAGGATATAATACTCCATTAATTGCTAAAATAGAAAAATGGGAAGCGGTTCACAATTTAGATCAAATAATAGACAAGTTTGAGGCAATAATGGTAGCGAGGGGAGACCTTGGTGTAGAAGTACCTATGGCTAAGGTACCATTTATTCAAAAGACGATAATTGAAAAATCAAACAGAAAAGGAAAGCCGGTTATTATAGCGACACAAATTTTAGACTCGATGATAAAAAGACCTGTTCCAACTAGGGCAGAAATTAGCGACATAGCAAACGCAATAATTGATGGTGTTGATTCCTTAATGGTCACCGGTGAAACGGCAGTAGGTCAATACCCCAATAAAGTTATTACTGTTTTAAAAGGAGCAATTAAAGAAACGGAATCCACAATTTCTAACAATAAGTTTTTCCAACATGCGAATAAAAAAATAAACACAGCAGAAGCAATTAGTCACGCTGCATGTTCTGTAGCCAAGGATATGGGTATTGATATATTGGTAACAATGACACACAGTGGAAGCACAGCTAAAATGATTGCTAGATATAGACCTGAAGCAAATATAATTGCAATGACCCCTTTTAAGTCTACCTACCAACAATTGCTTATAGTGTGGGGAGTGAAGCCAGTTTTAGTAAAAGAATACAAATCTGCAGATGCGATTCCAGAAATTGTAGATTTTGCACTAAAAGAACACAGTCTTATAAAAAAAGATAAAAGTTTTGTTGTAACCGGAGGAGTTCCTGTTGGAGTACCTGGGACAACAAACTATTTGTCAGTTTTGCAATTAAAGTAAACCCATCCTTTTAAGCCAAAACCAGGAATTGCTTTATGGCTAAAGTTTTAGTTTTAGGAGGATCTGGTCTGGTTGGTGGACAACTCGTAAAAAAGCTTATAAAAGCAGACTACTTCACCTCTGTTACTGTACTTAATAGAAAACAAATCAATTACAACTCTTCAAAAATAAATGAAATTATTTTTAATTTTAACGATGAGTCATCATTAAATATTCTTTATCGAGTTGACCATGTTTTTTGTTGCCTTGGAAGTACTATAAAAAAAGCAGGTTCACGTGAGCGGTTTAAGTTTGTTGACTACGAGTTACCACTTCGATTTGGGAGATGGGCGGAAAAAAACAAGGTTAAATCATTTTCAATTGTTACATCTATGGGTTCGAACTCGGCTTCTAAAATTTTCTATAATAAAGTTAAAGGTGAAGTAGAAGATGAATTAAAAAAAATGCAAATACCTATAATAAATATTTTTAGGCCCTCTTTAATAATGGGTTCAAGAAAAGAGTTTCGCGTTGGAGAATTAATTGGTAAGGGTGTTTTTGCTATTTTAAATCCGGTAATGATAGGAGCATTAAAAAAATATAGAGGTATTCACGCAAGAGAAATAGCCGAGGGGATGATTAAACACCTAAAAACAAAAGGAAGTGGTGTTTTTGTAATTGATTCTGATAAAATTTATTAAATCTTATTTACAAATTATTTAATATAAACTATTTTTTTATTTATTTTGTAGTTATTGGATGAAATATTATAAAAATAAACACCGGAAGGGGCAAGGGCCCCAAGGGTGTTTTTGCTGTTCCATGTAAATGTATTGTTTCCTGTGTTTTTTCTACCAAGGGGAAATTCTGCAACGGTATTTCCAAAGACATCATATATAACTATTTCTATAACAGAGTCATTCTCTAGTTTATAATTAATAGTAATAAAATTATTAAAGGGGTTAGGAAAAACAGAAATTATTTCGATTTCCTTTTTTGGAAGCCTTGGGTTTTTTTCAGGGATTAAACCGGTCGTAATTGTAGGAGATACCCTGATAGCATCAAAAACAACATGAGAACCGCTTGATTCGCTAGTTACAAGATCGCGAAGAATAATACTAAAGCTTGAACCAGAAAGGAGAAACATCGTTGATATTCTTGCAAAGGTTCCTGTGTTTAGGGTTTGGTCTACAGCAACCTCTGTTTTGGTACTAATACCTTGATTATCTTTTATATACAATTCATATATGGCTCCAGTTGAGGGGTCTATTCCTTCAGGTATAAATATTTCAATATCATATTCTCCAGTGTTAATAATTTCTGGAACCCAAATAGCATAGTGCCTACTATCTTCTTCGTTAGTTGTTGGGGGAGCAACCCAGCAATCATTTTCAAAGCCGTAATTTACATACTCCCAGCTGGGCCCTTTGAATCTTTGAAAGCCATTGTCCCCATCGTCAACTAATGTATCGGAAACCCAAAGCCAGTCGCTTCTGTTTCCCCGTATACTTTCAATGGGGTCGCTGTTGTTGCTCCACCACCCAAATGGATCTACGGCATATGGTTCTGTTGTATCAAAGAACCAATTGTTTTTTCTAACTTCAAAGTGTAGGTGAGTATTGATTGCACAGCCAGTGTTACCAGCAAAACCAAGAGTGTCACCTGTCGCTACTGTCTCACCAACGTTTACGGTAAGAGGTGGTTCCATGTGTAGATAAACTGTATAATAACCATTTCCATGTGCTATAATTATTGTCCCTTGATCCCCGTTAGGGGTAATACCCCCAGGACAGGGGTCAGCCGGAGGTGAAAATGACGCCCACAAAACATAACCACTTGCTGGTGCAAGAATCACGGTTTCAAAAGGAACATAGTAGTCTATTCCGGCGTGGCCGTCATAGCAGGAACTACCTGAAAGACAATTAGGATAAATAACGTTGTCCGTATATTCAACCCCGTCAAAACGTAAAAAAATATTATCCGCTTCATTTGATAATGGATAATGGTGGTCAACGTGTTGGGTTGCCGGGTACTGTTCAAAACTAGGAGGTTCAAGGGGCCTGATTTCCAAAAATGTGTTTTGTGATAGTAAAAGGTTTTTGACTAAAAAGACTAATGATATGATGGATAGTTTTTTCATAGGACCATAACTTCTATTCAAATATACAATTAAGATATTCAGAAATTGAATGCAAATAAAGGAGTTTGTAGTGAATAAACAACCTATTAAATCAATTACCGTTATGTGTTTTATTTTTTATCAATTATTTTCTACAGATATTGATAGTTCGTTTTCCACAAAATGGACGAATCAACCCTGGGGAAATGGCGGTCTTATACCAGCCGGCCCCCCCTGGAATATGGTAGGGCCTTATGATTTTGATGGTGATGGTTTTGGTGATTTTATTGTAGCAAGCTCTTATGCAGGAGAATTTTGCAATGGCGTATATCACTATGAAGCTGTAAGCAATGACTCTATTGAATTAAAATGGGTGTATACGTTTTATGATTTGAGTTGTACATATGATGCTTATTCTAGTGTTGCTGTAGGAGATATTGATGGAGATAACAAAAAAGAAGTATTGTCCTTAGTTGATACCAGCCCAGGAGTTTCAGGTCAAAAGGGATTACAGGTTTTTGAATGGGACACAGACTCCATGTCTTTTCTTTCCAGCCCTAGTTACACTTGGAATATGGGGCTCGACAGTGTTTGGGAAGCTGCACAAATCTTTGTGGAAAACGTGGATAGTGACCCAAATCAAGAAATAATTGTTTCTATTATGGATGGGCCATGGTCTTTATTGGGTTTAGGGGGAAATAGTCGTCTTATAATCTTCGAATTAGATACCGTTATTAACGACTCGGCAATATTTAATATAGAATACGAAGATGACCTTACAACCAACTGGAGCGGTTATAATATATCCGTTGGTGACTTAGACAACGATGGGTTCAAAGAAATTTATACTGTTGCTTATGAGTATTTTCATATAATTATTCATGAAAACACAGGGGAGGATTCATATGAACTACAGACGGATTTTTATGTCGCATCAGAACAATATCAGAGAGCCAATCAAGGTATAATTATAGAAGATATAGATAGCAATGGTTCAAATGAACTTTTGTGTTCCACTTCTGGTGTTAACACCTTAACTGGCGATTTAATTAACCCTGGCAGCTTTTTTATAGTTGAGGGTTTAGATGATGTAAGCAACCTTTCTTATTCAAACTTTAATTTGATGGCTAATTATACTGGGGGTTTGCGCGAAATCAAATTTGGCGATGTGGATAATGATGGTAAGCCAAACATATACTTGGCTGGACACTATGATGAGGCGTTGTATGATTGGGAATACAATGGAGGAAATCCTCTCGCGGTATCCAGTTATACACAAAGTGTTTTATTTATGGATGACACAACTGATAATTTTACACCAGGGAATGATCAAGGGAAAGTTCGGGTTGCAAAGCTCTTTCCAGGCGACATTGATAATGATGGGAAGGGAGATATTGTTTTCACATCAGGAAGCTTTGCCGCGGATAAGCCACAGATATATATGGTTGAGCACGAAGATAATTTAAACATTAGTAAAGAAAAAGAGTTTTCTCCTAGTAAATTTTTAATGGCTTATAACTACCCAAATCCTTTTAACCCTGAAACAAATATTGTTATTACTTTAAACCAACCTAAGAAAATTTTGTTACAAATATATGATATTAATGGAAGATTGATTAAAACTTTGTATTCTGGTTTTAAAGAACAGGGCAATCATAGCTTTATTTGGAATGGACGAAATAATAAAAACAATCTTGTTGCTAGCGGTGTTTATTTTTATTCATTATTTGATGGGTCTTTCAAGAATACAAAAAAGATGGTTTTTTCTAAATAGATATTTTTATTAATAGCAAATAAGAGCTATAAAAGTTGAGCAGAAATATCAATTGGTTAAAAAAAACACAATTTTTATGGTTTGGGTTAATCCTGTTATTAATTCTGCAAGCGTGCTCTGAAAAAAAAAACATAGACAGCAGAACGTTTACAATTGCAACATATGATGATGTAAAAGATTGGGACCCTGCAACCGCGTTTTCATTAGAAGTGTTGCCAATGTCAAATATGTATGAACCATTGCTGTGGTATGATGCAAAAAATAAAAACGGTGAGTTTTTACCTGGTTTGGCTACTTCTTATACAAAGTCATCCGATGGTTTAAAATGGAATTTTAATTTAAGAAAAGGTGTCTTGTTTCATGATGGGGAAGAGTTTAACTCTAAAACAGTAAAGCATGTTATTGAACGAAATAAAAATCTTAATGGAGGTGCGAGCTACCTATGGTCTTGTGTTGAAAACATCATAATTCAATCGCCGCACAGTATTACAGTTACTCTATCTTCGGCGGTCCCATTTGATAAAATAGTAAGCTCGCAATATGGAGCATGGATGTACTCGCCTTCCTTTGCTGGTATTTCTCATGATAGTCTTATTAATGGATATGGTTCTGGAACAGGACCATATAAATTAAAAAAATGGATAAAAAACAAATATATTTTATTGGAAAAATTTGATTACTATTGGAAAGGGTGGGATAAAAAAAGACACTATGACTTCGTTAAAATTCAAACCGTTTCCGAAGCCTCAACAAGGCTTCAGATGATAAAGGGGGGACTTGCTGACTACGTAAATCTTATACCCGTACAATTATTAGGCACTATAGAAAACTATCCAGGTGTAACGGTGTCATTTCATCCATCGTGGACAAATGAATTTTATTTATTAAACACAAAAAAATTCCCAACGAACAACTTATGGTTTAGAAGGGCTATTGCCTCTTCTTTAGATAGAGAAACACTCGTAAAATATATTTATAAAGATACCGCTAATAAAGCAAGGGGTGTAATACCTAAAAGGTTACCATTGTTTGAAGAGCCGGACAGTTTGTTGAAGTTTGATTTAAACAAAGCTAAAAAATATATTAAAAAATCAAATTTAGACTTAAACAGTCTTAAGGTAGACCTATCATTTGTTTCTACCTATGAAGAATATCGCCTTACTGCTTTTATGTTATTTGATAATCTAAAAAAAATAGGTGTTGATTTAGAATTAAAACCAGGAACATGGTCCACAAACTGGGACAAGGCAAAGAACTTACAAACAGCTCCTAATATTATTTCTATGGCTTGGTGGCCAACAGTTTCTTCACCATCAGATTTATTTTTTGCACTTTATAATACTCAGGAAAACCCATTGTTTAATCTATCGTATTATAGTAACGCTGTTATCGATTCTTTAACAAAAAAAGGTTGGGAGTTAGAATCAACAGACCCAAAATTATCGGCGGAGATATATAAGACAATTCAAAATATTTTAATTGATGATTGTGTAGTTATACCAGCTGTAGATATTAATATACCATCTGTTCGAAGAAGTGATATAAAAGGAATGAAAAACAATCCAGCTTATTCTACAATTTTTGTTCATAGCCTAAGCAAAGACTGATGTATAAGTTTTTTTTAAGTAAAGTCATTTTAATGTTTTTGATTATGTTTGTAGTTAGTAGTATAACTTTTTTTATTATACGTTGGCTTCCGGGAGACCCTGTTCATTTATGGGTAGGGGACCATCCGACCAAAGAACAGTTGTCTGAGGCAAGAAAAAAACTGGGTTTGAACGAACCAATACATAAACAATATTTATCATTTTTAAAAAAAACAGCAGTGTTAGACCTTGGTATTTCATTGCGGACAAAACAACCAGTTTTAGTTGAACTAAAAAACCGTTTCTCTGCTACCTTTGAACTTGTTTCATTTTCAATGTTTTTTGCTTTTCTTCTTGGTTTTCCTTTGGGTGTTTTATCTGCCCTAAATGTAGGAACTATTTACGACTATATAGTAAGAGGAGCTGTGTATTTGGGATTATCTTTACCGGTGTTTTGGCTAGCGATGGTTTTACAATTAGTTTTTTTTGGTTTTTTACAATGGCTCCCCCTTCAGGGAAGATATATGGGTCTTAATACGCTAGAGCCCCAATTAACATATAATAGTGGTTTTTTATTAGTTGACAGTTTTTTTTCTGGCGATTGGGTTTTGTTTTATGATGCACTAAAGCACATAGCCCTGCCTTCTATTACTATGTCTATTGGGGTTTTAGGGATTGTGGTTCGAACGACTCGTTCTGCAATTGGTGATGTCATGCGAAATCCTTTTTTTATCACCTATGCTTCTTATGGGTTTAAAAACCATGAAATTATCAGATACTCAGCTTATAAGAACGCCCTTGTTCCTGTTTCTACAGTAGCGGGGCTAAGCTTTGGACTAATGCTTGGGGGAACATTCTTAGTCGAATCGATTTTTGATTGGCCAGGCCTAGGTCACTTTAGTGTGCTGTCAATATTAACAAGTGATTTTCCTGCTGTTATTGGTGTAACACTTCTCTATGCTTTCACTTATGTGATTATAAATTTTTTAATAGATATTTTTTATGCATTTATTGATCCAAGAATTGACAGCCAATCTTAAAAGCTTCTTTAAAAAATTGTTTTTTAAGAAATGGGCTTTGTCAGCTAGTATATTTTTATTTGGATTGTTTTTTTTGTCAGTATTTATACCGTATATATCCCCCTACTCAAAAGACATATACGGATCTGTTCATTTCGAAAAGGCAGGAAGCCCACCATCCTTCTCACATTGGTTTGGTACAGACTCTGCAGGAAGAGATATGTTTACAATAACCATAAGGGCGGGCCTTCAGTCATTAAAGGTAGCTTTTGGCGTTGTGTTTTTATCGGTTTTAGTTGGTGTCCCTATCGGAATGTTTGCCGGGGTATCAGGAAAGCGAATTGAAGAAATAATAATGAGAATTACAGACGGTTTTCTCGCGTTTCCCCCATTGCTACTTCCCCTTGCTATTACCGCAGCCCTGGGCCCTTCATTAAATAATATAATATTAGGAATATCTATTGCTTGGTTTCCTTGGTACGTAAGGATAGCGAGATCTCAAGCCATAACAATTTTATCTTTGGACTATGTTTCTTTTTCTAAAAGTCTAGACGCTAGCAAGACACATATTATCAAAACGCACATTTTACCAAATAGTATCGGGCCAATTTTAACACAGGCGACCATAGATTCGGGTTATGCAATCTTAACAGCCGCTGGTCTTTCTTTTATAGGATTGGGTGCTCAACATCCGGATGTTGAATGGGGCCTACTTATTACGCAGTCTCGTGCGCAATTCATAAACCATTGGTGGGAGGTTGTATTCCCGGGTGTTTTTATTATATTGACTGTTGCTTCATTTAATATAATCGGTGATGAAATGCGAAAAGATTTAAATGAGCCATTAAACTAATAATGGATGACATACTTTATAAAATAAAGAACCTTGAAATCAAATCTCGTTCCAAAAATGGTTCTAGGTTAATATTATCCAACATTAACCTTACTATCAAAAAAAATGAAATAATTTCACTTATAGGAAAAACGGGTAGTGGAAAAAGCATACTAGGTTGTGTGTTGATTGATATGCTGCCAAGTGGTTGTTTTATAAACAGGGGGGAAGTTTTACAATTTTTTGACTTTGAAACTCAAATATCAAAACTAAGAGGATTAAAGGTTGCCAGAATATCTCAGGATTCTATGCAGTCTTTGAATCCTTTACAGACTATTGAAGCACAGTTTAATATTATTCTTACTAAAAGATTGTTAAATAATAAAGCCAAAGCCAAAAAACATATCTTCAAATGGATTAAAAAAGTTCACCTTCATAAGACTCCGAATATTTTAAAAAGATATCCACATCAATTGTCAGGTGGGCAAATGCAAAGAGTTATGATTGCGATGGCAATATCTGTAGAGCCTAAGTTTATTATTGCAGATGAAATAACAACGGGTTTAGATGCTAATATTAAAATGGAAATACTTAATTTATTATATACACTTCAAAAAGAACTTAAATTTTCAGTTTTATTTATTTCACACGACTTAAATATTGTCAAAAAATACTCTGACCGAATCATACTACTGAAATCAGGAAAGCTTAATAATGTAAAAAAAGAAAAAATCACAATAGAACCATTTTTTAATTATGGGGAAAAAGTTAATGAAATATCAAATAAAACCGAAAAGACAAACCCCAAAACAAAACAAAAACCAATATTATATATCAAAGATATATATAAAACATATGGTAATAAAAACGAAGATTTTTTCGTATTAAAAGGGGTCTCTCTAAACATATATAAAGGAAAAACGTTGGGTGTGATTGGTGAGTCGGGAAGTGGAAAAACAACGTTAATAAAAATAGTTTTAAATATTTTAAATCGAAATAGCGGTGATATTATTTTTAAGAATAAAAACCTAGTTAGGCCAAATAAAAAAATTGGAGCAGTTTTTCAAGATAGCCTGGGCTCATTAAATCCCCGGATGAAAGTTTATGATATAATACGCGAACCTTTAGTTGTGGGAAAAAACAAAGAGTGTTATTCTACGAAAAAGAAGATAATAACAGCTCTTGTAAAAGTTGGGTTAGACCCAAGTATATCACGTTTTTTCCCATCCCAACTATCTGGTGGACAGAGACAACGGGTTTCTATTGCAAGGTCTATTGTTATAAATCCATCTATACTTGTTTTAGATGAACCTACTTCTTCATTAGACGTAAATACACAAAAAAGGATTTTAGAGTTGTTTAATGAAATCCAATTTCAAAACAATTTATCATATATTTTTATATCACATGATTTACGGGTTATTGCAAAAATGTCTGATTCTATAGCGGTGTTATATAAAGGGAAGATTGTTGAGTCAGGAAAACCAAATCATATTTTAATTAACCCATCACACGATTATACAAAAAAATTAATATATTCAAATGCGGGTCTTGGTAAAAAATCAATAGATAACACTGGAGAACACAGCCAATGAATAAATCCATTACCATTGCATCTATTCAGATGTTTGCACACAAAGAAAAAAAGAAAAACAGAAAAGAAATCGAAAGGCACTTAAATCGAATCACCTCATTGTTTCCACAAATCAATATGGTGGTTTTTCCTGAGTTGGCAATTACAGATAGAGACGATGATATGCGAATACAAGCTGAAGAAATACCCGGTCCACTAACAGAATATTTTTCAAACTTAGCCAAACAACATGGTGTTTGGCTGATACCTGGAACTATTTATGAGCGCTTGGGGGATGATATATTTAATACAGCACCTGTTTTTACACCTCAAGGGGAATTATTAGGGAAATATCAAAAGAGATATCCGTGGTGCCCCTATGAAAAAACAAAACCAGGTACCAAACCATTTACTTTTAAGATTGAAGGGGTAGGAATAGTTGGGGTTATGGTTTGTTATGATTTATGGTTTCCAGAGATTGCGAGGGACCTTGTTAATTTAGGGGCAGAGCTTATATTGATTCCAACTATGACCACTACAGGAGAAAGGAGGCAAGAACAAACCTTGGCTAAATCCACTGCAATAGCGCAACAGTGTTATGTTGTTTCATGTAATGGAGTTGGATATGGAGGAGTAGGAGAATCGGTAATTGTTGACCCAGAGGGAAATACTTTGCAAAAATGCGGTGGCTCTTCTTTCATGCAGACAGCAATAATAGATTTTGGTAGAGTGCAGATTCTAAGAAAAAAAGGCATAGCAGGGGTTACTCGCCCCTTAAAAGACTTTTATGAAAATAAACAGGTTTTTAGGGTTTATAATAAAAAAAATAGACATTAATTTTTTTATTATGAATGTCTACTATAAAAATGAATGAATTAAAAGAATATTATAACTTTATTATTTCCAATCCTTTTCTTAAGGCGGGTAGCTTAATAATATTATCAATTGGTTTTGCAAAATTTGTCGATATGTTTTTCACTATAATATTTAAAAAAATGGTAATAAAAACCAAAACAAATTTAGATGATAAGATTCTTCAGTTGTTGCATGGCCCTATTTTTTACTCTATTCTTTTTATTGGTTTTATTATTTCTACAAAAACAGCACCCCTACCCGAATATATTGATTTCGTTTTTGTAGCTGTTTTTAAAACAATTACAATAACCATTTGGTTGTTTGTTGCGTCTAGAATTTTATTAATGTCAATGGATTGGGCGGCTCGACAATCTAGGTCAAGTTCTTTATTACAAAAAAACACATTACCACTATTTAACAACCTAGGAAAAATAGCTATAGGGATTTTTGGTATATACTTTGTTTTTTTGAGTTGGGATATAAACATCAATGGAATACTTGCATCAGCGGGGGTTTTGGGTGTTGTGCTGGGATTGGCAGCGAAAGATACTGTTTCTAATTTTTTTGCTGGTATTTTTTTATTAGCAGATGCGCCATTTAAAGAGGGGGATTACATTTTATTAGAAACTGGAGAAAGGGGGTATGTAACCCAGATGGGTCTTAGATCAACAAGGTTTATGACAAGAGACGATATTGAAATTACTATACCAAATTCTGTAATTGCAGCCTCGAAAATTGTTAATGAGAGTGGAGGTCCGGACGATATGGAGAGAGTAAGAATAAATATTCAAATTTCTTATGGTTCTGACCTAGATAAAATAAAAGAATTATTAATACAAATTTCAAACAAAAATAAAAACATACTACAAAACCCAAACCCTAGAGTTCGTTTTCGAGAATTCGGTGACCACGGTTTAAAGTTGCAACTGCTTTTTTGGATAGAAAAACCAGAACTTAGAGGAAGAACAGTGGACACTGTAAACTCAGATATTTATAAGGTTTTTGGGGATAATAATATTTTTATACCATATCCAACAATGAGCGTTTTATTTCCAGAAAAAGCCAATAACAAAATATGATAACACAGCTCATTGTTTTGGGCTTGTACTTTTCATTTTTACTTATCATAGGAATAAATGCTTCTAAGAAGATTAGAACGATAAGCGACTATTACGTAGGTGGAAAAAAACTAGGATATTGGATAGCTGCTTTATCTGCTAGATCTACAGGTGAGTCAGGCTGGTTGCTAATTGGAGTTACTGGTATGGGTGCGATGATAGGTTTTAGTGCTCTTTGGATTGTAGTTGGAGAAGTCATTGGGGTTTTGGTTTCTTGGCATTTTATGGCAAAAAAATTCAAGCGGATTACAAATGAGCATGAATCAATAACTATTCCTGATTTTTTAGTAAGTCGTTTTAATTCAACCTCTAATTTAATTAGAGTTGTTTCTGCTACAGCTCTTTCGTTTTTTGTTATTATATATGTAAGTGCTCAAATAGATATCACGGGTAAAACATTTGAGTCGTTCATGGGACTAAACTATTATACTGGAATTTTTTTAGGTTTTGGAATTGTTGTTCTATATGTTGTTTTTGGTGGATTCTTGGCCGTAGCGTGGTCTGACTTTTTTCAAGGAACCTTAATGTTTTTTGGACTACTTATTCTCCCTATTTTTTTATTTATTCATTTAAATCAAGAAGGAGATATTATAAGCAGATTGGATGGTATCGACTCAAATTTATTAAGCATATGGGGTGCCAGTGGTTTTTCTTTTATGGGTTTTATGGAGATATTAGGGTTTTTATCCATTGGAATTGGATTTATGGGTTCACCCCAGGTATATGTACGGTTTATAGCAATAAAAGATGAGGCAGAGATTGAAAAGGGAAAATGGGTGGCGGTCGCTTATACTTTTATTACCGATACGGCAGCCGTTTTAATTGGTGTTTTTGGAAGGGTTTTGCTAACAAATGCTGGCGATAATCCTGAATTGGTTCTTGGTAACGCTGGAGAAAACCTGCTAGCCTTAGTGCTTTACCAAACGATGCCAGCTTTTATTATTGGTGTATATATTTCTGCTGTATTGTCTGCAGTTATGTCCACAGTAGATTCATTGTTGGTATTAGCTTCAAGCGCAGTCACAAGAGACTTTTATCAACAGATTTACAACCCGAATATTGACGAAGGTGTTTTGGTTGTTTTATCCAAAAAAGTTACCGTTTTTCTTTCTGTGTTAGCATTGTTAGTAACGCTAGTTGTTTCAGTAATTGTTCCAGGGAGAACGGTGTTCTGGTTTGTTATTTTTGGTTGGTCTGGTATCGCTGCTACTTTTTGTCCCGTTATTATTCTTTCTCTATTTTGGAAAAAATATACTGAAAAGGGAGCAATTTCATCCATGATAGCTGGTTTTCTATGTGTTCCTTTTTTTAAATTTTATGTTTCTGAGCTTACCTTTGTGGGCCCTTATATAAAAAGTCTTGATGTAATGTTTCCATCTGTAATTCTAGCAATGTTTGCAGGTTGGTTTGTAAGCACTGTTACTAAATAATTAAAATTTTTAAATTTTATATAAAGACTTAACCCAATCACTATCCTTTTTGGGTAAAACATTTCCAAGGGTGGATGCGACATGTACTTGTCTTATGTTTCTTTGTCCTAAGAGAACACAACCTGTGGGAGAATCATCAAATAAGGCATTTATAATTCCATACATAACAGGATTTTCATGATATGAAAACCGTTTTTCTAGTTGTTCTTTATTTCGTCTCATTTTATCAATAATGTCTTTGTTGTTAAATTCTTTTACCTTCGACCGATGGTCTCCAATCTCAAAAGTGGTTGGGCTTTTGTATTTTCCAGTAAGCAAACCGTGCTTAATAGGTGAAAAGAAACAAACACCAAGGTTGTATTTGTTTACATATTTTTGTAATCCAGATGTTTCATAATTATTATCCATTACATTTCTATATGGTTGTATAACATCTGGGTCAACTTCTTTAATATATTTAAGAATTCTTTTATTAGACCAATCAGATAAACCGACATACTTAATTTTACCCTCTAATTGTATTTTTTTTATGGTATAGATTGCTTCATTAAGGTATTTATCATTATCACCAAAGTTGCAATGATGTAAATATAGAAGGTCTATATAGTCTGTTTTCAGATTTGTTAAAGAGCGTTCAATGTTTTTAATCATATGATTGGGGTTATACCAATAAGAATAAGGTCCTTTATCCCAGCCTACTTTTGTTGCAATAAATATATCTTTTCTTGGGATTGTATCCCAGGTTGACCCAATAAGTGTTTCTGATTTACCTTCACCATAAACATCTGCAGTATCCCAATGGTTAATACCTGATTCCCATGCTCGTAGTAGGGCTAATCTAGAATCTTCATCGCTTTGTCCGGCCCAACCAATGGGTGTATTCCCTATCATATTTGATCCACCATATGCCCATGTGCCAAGACTTATTGCAGAAATATGCTCATTGGTGCGCCCCAAAATTATTTTTCTCATTTATTTCCTATTTGTTTTATAATAACAGTATAATTGATTGGGTAATTTTCATAAGGATAAATGAAAATAAAAAACATAAAAGTATTGGATATTGGTCATTCTAACCTAACATTAGAAAGCGCACAGTCTTTACTTGAGACTACAGTAAGTCAAGCTCTATATAATGAGGAGCTTCGTGTTTTAAAGGTTGTTACGGGGCACGGTTCTGGGAAATTGCGTGAAACTATTAGACATTGGTGCGATGAACAAGAAGGCAGATTTCAGGCCGTTATTAATGGTGAGGATTACCATATGTTTAATATTATTGCTACAGATATGAGGTCAGAGTGCAACATAAAAAGAGACATGGATTTTGGTCGTAATAATAGTGCAATAACATATATATGGCTCTTGTAGGGTTTTGTGTAAATAAAAATTTTAATAAGATTGCATTATTATTAATTTTATTTTGTTATAATAATTAATGAGAAATCAATTCCGATAGATTATTACAAACAATCTATAGAATCAAACAGGTTGTTGCTAAATTTATGAAAAGGAGATTAATGAATTGTTTTTTAAAAGAAAACATCTAATCTTTTATAATATAAACCTATCTAATTCAAGATGTGGAAGGTTCTTGTTAAAAATGCAAACGGATAAAATAGAAGGTCTTATAGCTCGGTAGATTATATAATGAATATTTGTAAAACATAATGGCATATCAATCAACAAAACACGATAGTTTATTTAATAATATTATTCCGAATGCTATAGGTGGGATAAAAATATTTAGCAAAAGCGATAACTATAAGAAGCCCCAAGTCTATGATAGTGTTACCAAAACTGAAAACAAAATATGGTCCGATCTTTTTCAAAACCTCCAGTTTCTTTTAGACCAATATGCATCTAGTGAATATCTACTTGGATTAAACAGCCTACCTATTCCAAATAACAGGCTACCAAACTTTGAAGAAATTTCACCCATTATTCAAAGCGCTACAGGTTGGCAGTTATTACCAGTGGCGGGGTTTTTTGATGAAGAATTGTTTTTTGAATTAAATAGGGAAAAACAATTTCCAGTTACTGATATTATAAGAAAATCCCCAAGGTTTGATGAAAAATATTCTGGAGTTAAAATCCAGAACAATGAAGGGTATACACCAGAGCCAGATATTTTCCATGATGTCCAAGCCCATGTTCCTTTTTTAATGAATCATGATTATGCAAAGTTTATGTGGGAAGTGGGTGTTCTTGGAGATGAAATTATAAAAGATGAACGAAAACTTGGGTTTGGTCTTGTGTCGCATAATTTAAAAAGACTACAAAACTTTGCCTGGTGGACATACGAATATGGATTGTTGAAAAATGATGGAACATCAAACCAAATCAGGAAAATAGCTAACGATATTGAATATGAAATATATGGTGCAGGAATTATTTCATCATTGGATGAGGTTACTAACGTCATTCAGTGTGCAAAAACAAACAAATCAAAATTCATACCGTATGATATAGAAGAAATGGTTTTAACATGTTTTGACTATAGCCACATACAGGATCGTTATTATGTGATTGATTCTATGGACGATCTTTATTCATCATTTAAAACAAATAGAGATTTATTCTTTTTTGAAGGTTAAAAATTCAATTTGTTTGTTTTTATTTTGTATTGTATTCATCAATATTTCATCATGTACAAAAACATCTTATATGCAAATGTCTATTGATAATCCATCGAAGTTAGTTTCATTAGAGGATTCATTAAAAAGATTAAATCTATCACCTAAAATTGTCAATGCCTTAGTTTATGCACATAATAGCTTAGGATTATCAGCTTTAGAATCAGATAATTATAAAATTGCGAAAAATCATTTCGCAAGTGCTATCGAGTTATCAGACATAGATTCAGTTTCGCTATATAATTATCATCTTGTTGAAGGGCACATATTGTTTCAAGCTGGGAAAAAAACAAAAATTTGGGATTCAATTCAACAATATAATATAGCTTCTAGATTTCGACCAAGCTTAGGGGAGCCCTATTATTATATAGGTAATTCCTATTCTGCAATAGATGATAAAGATTTTGATCTTATTATTGAATCATATAATTTAGCATTAGGGCTCAATCTCAAAGACCAATTGAAAAAAGAAACAGTTGAAGCATTAAATAAAGCCAGAGAAAGAAATAGGCGGTTGAAAGCTTTTTGGAAATAGGTTTTTTTGTAAATATCGCTAAAGTTCATACCTTCTATAATTTCTTGACACATTGAACATTTTGCATTAAAATCCTTTAGCTTTAGCGCATTTTGTTGCTAAAAGTGTTCATAATCCGAGGTAAAACATGACACTATTAATAAGCCTACAAAAGCGATTAGTATTCGCTACAGTCGTTATTACGATTTTAGGTTCATTCCTTTTTGCGAAAGGGAAAAATACATTGTCTGGTAAAATAGTAGACCAAGATGGCAATAATGCCAAAGGTGCAAAGATTGCACTTTTACTTGATGGGCAAGTTGTATCAGAAGATGAAATCGGCGGCAATGGAAAGTTTAAGTTTAAGAAACTTGAGGAAGGTGATTACACCTTGCAGGCCTCTCATAATCAAATGGGTTCAGCGGAAATGGTTATTTCTCTTACTGGTGATGCGGAGAGAACTTTATCTTTATCCTCTGAGCCACCAGAGATTCCAGTTGCCGAAACTGATTCCGGAGAATCAGGTTCTGGTGCGGGACCAGACAGGATTTCTGTAACGGTTCCTCAAACTATGGAAGCAATGGGTAGCCCTAGTAAGGACTTCATTCTTAATGAGCTAAATTTTGAAATTAAAAAACTTTCTGCAGAGTTTAAACATTTAACCCAAGAACTTGATGATTTAAAGGCTCTCAGTAAAATGTGGGTCAACCCGCTTACTATTTATTCAAAAGAAATAATATTAAAAAACGGGAGCACGGTATTTGGTAAAATTATTTATCAAGATGACAAATCTCTTAAAGTAGAAACTTTGGTGGGCTATCTTATAGTTGACCGTGCACAAGTTGTTCGAATTGTTGATAATGTTATAACTGAGGACACTCAAGAATATGTTCCTGAACAAATACGAGAAAGCTATACTCCACCTCCAATGCCTAAATTAGCGCAGCCGAGATATACATCTTCTAATAACTCCAATATGAATACCAATGCAAAATTTTCTGCTAATTGTGTTCTAGTTGGTAATATTGCTGAGAAAAAAGATGGACAAGGTAATATTATTTTTGAAGGAGAAATTAAAAACATCGGTGGAAGAAGATCAGACTTTGTAAAAGTCGATTTTGTTTTTAGGAAAAACTGGAGCGGTGAGACAAAAACCCTAACGACTTTTGTCAAGGGGTCATACAACACCTTTGATACAGGTATTGTTTCAGATGCTAGTTTACTACCTGGGGCAGTAGGTAAATTTGATTTATATGTACCCCAGGATTTTGGTGCTTTTATTGGATATTCCTATATTATAGACTGGGAAGAATATAAATAGATATAGTATGTTGATAGTATGAACAATTAATGCACCATGATAATCAATAGAACATATAATACATATATAATCATTGTTCTTTTTTCCATTCAGTTATTCGGAGGAACTAGAGCTGCCTATACAAGGCCGGGTCTTATGATGAGAATTCCGACTACGAGCAACACTAAAACCCCATATTTGTTTAGAGTAGGAATTGCAACAGAATTTCATAATTTCAACCCGTTTAATACTGCAGGTGGGGCTTACTTTGAAACAGAATTAGGACGAGGTTTTGGTCTTGGTTTTTCAGCTGTTATTCCCGGAGATCCAACTCAAATAGATTCTCTCAAAAACTCTACATACAAACCACCGGCAGAATTTGGATTTCATTTTCAACAGCGTATTTATAAGTATAATGATATTTCTGTATCTTTTGGACTTCAAGATATAGTTTTTGAAAGTGACCAAACCGAAAATAATGGGATTTTATCATTAAACACATCTCTTCTATCTGCTTTTCTGGTTTTATCCAGCCAAAAAGATTTAGGAGATTATAAGTTTAATACCTATCTCGGGTTTGGTACTGGCGGTTTGGCATCAGTGGAACCAGATACTATTAATTTTGATAATCCTGATTATAATGAAGATGAGGATACAACTAAAACAAACGCAGGTGTGTTTGTAGGATTTTTAATGAAAACCCCGTATTTCCAAAGGCGGGGTGGAATGGATATTGTGGGTGAATTCGACGGGACAGGTGTCAATGTGGGACTCCGCATCCCCCTTACCTCGGATTACCGCCTGAACCTAGGGTTCACCCACATAGAAAGACTTCCGGAATGGTCAAGTAGATATTATAATGGTCATCCTGGTTTTTCTATAGGTCTTGATATGGCGGTTCCTAGAGACCCAATGCAGCGAGTTCAACAAGGACCCGCAGGTTCAACAAATCTTTATGGCTCTAATAGTTCTTTACCTTCTATAGATACGGTGCCAATACATAGAGATTCGACTGTAGCTGCGGCTAATGTAGCAGTAACTACATTAAGAGATTCAATGGCTCTTATGAACAATGAAATGAGAAATCTTCTTGTTCGATTAAATGCCATGGAGCAAAACAGTAAGTTTTTATCTGATTCACTTAGTTCTTTAAAACTAGAAACAAATGTGACAGAAAAAAACAACAATGAGGCTATGCGTTATTTGTCTCGGTCATTGAGATATTTCTATGCAGGCGATTATAGAGAAGCATTAAAAGAGGTAGACCTCGCACTTGAATTAAATCCTAATTTAGCATTAGCATATGCTAGAAGAGGTTCTATTTATTACAAATTAGGGGATGTACAACGGGCGACTATAAATTGGAATCTAGCCTTGCGTCTTGATCCAGAGTATACAGATGTTAGAAATATTCTAAAGGCGCTCAATCAAAATAAATTAAAATCTGCAAGTATGAACGAGGAATAAGCATATGGATATTGCTCTTATTATTGGTGTTATTTTAGGACTTGGTGCTATGGTAGGTAGTATAGCTATTGAACTATCTAAAGGTGCAGCTGGGGGTTTTGGTAATTTCCTTTCAGGTCCCAGTTTTGGCATTGTGTTTGGAGGCATGATAGCTTCCATATTTGTGGCATTTCCTATGCCGCATGTCCTTGCTCTTGGTAAGGCTATTGGGGCTGTTTTAAAACCAGCGGATGATAAAATGGGTCCTCTTGTGGATGACGCGTGTGAAGTTGCAGAGCATGCAAGAAAAGGTCCAGCAGACTTAGAAAAATCTGTTGATTCTATCAAAGTTTACTTTTTTAAAGATGGTGTACAAATGGTTGTAGATGGGTACTCTCTAGATGAGGTTACAGAAATTTTAGAAACAAGAATTGAGTATCGGGAAAAACGTGAAAAAACACAAACTGATATGTTAAAATCAATGGGAGATTTAGCACCTGCGTGGGGCATGGTAGGGACTCTTATTGGACTTGTTTTGATGTTAGCGGGTTTTGGAGGAGAAGGAGGAGCTGATAACCTTGGTGGGGGTATGGCCGCTGCTCTAATAACAACATTGTATGGAGCTGTATTTGCAAATCTATTTTTTCTTCCAATGGCTCAAAAAATGGGAAATAAAACAACGATAACCTCTATGTCTCAGAATTTATTAGTAGAAGCTGCTCGGTTAATACATCAGAAAAAACACCCGATTATTATTCGAGAAAAACTAAACTCATTTATCCCTCCGTCAGAGTGGAAACGGGAGTAATATAAAAAATGGCGATGACAGCCGGAGAAAAGAAAGCCTGGTCTAAAGGGTTTGAAGCAGGCGTAAATTCTGTTGAAGAAGGTTTACCTGGTTGGTTTGGTACGTTTGCAGATATGATGACACTTCTTTTTGCATTTTTTGTTTTATTGGCGGCTATTTCAACAATGGATCCAGTTAAATTACAGGAGATGGCGAATTCAGAAGGAAAGTCCTTGGGTAGCAAAATAAAAGCAGATGGCAAAGCAGAAGAGGAGGGGGAGTTTGAGCCAATTGAAAATTTAGCTGCAATGAAAAAAGAGATGGAAGAAACCATTGAAGAAATGAAAAAAGAGAACCCATCTGGAGATCCCCCAATTGATATTCAAACAAGTTCAAAAGGTCTGATAGTTAATATTAAAGGAGACTTTGCATTTCCTTCTGGTAAAGCAGCAATGAAAAAAGAATTGAAAGAGTTGTTAGATAGTGAGATTATCCCAAAAATTCTATTAAGTCCTTTTCAAGTAGAAGTCGCTGGTCATTCAGATAGTGACCCGATGCCTAAAAAATGGCAAAACCAGTATGCTAGTAATTGGGAGCTATCTGCTGCAAGAGGCGCCACATGTGTTAGATATATGATTGAAAAAGGTGTTCCCGCCCCACGCCTATTGGCAGCTGGATATGGTGATTGGTATCCAAAGGGGATAGATAGTATTAAAAAAGTAAACCCAATGTATAATGTACTAACATTAACTTGGGATAAGCCTGTAATTATTACAAGGACTGATGGGTCAGAACAATCAATGCCTACTGTCCAATCATTAAATAACAGCAAGAAACAAAAAGCAAGCAACAGAAGAATTCAAATAACATTTTTACGACCAGCTCATCATTCAGCGGCGGGATATGATAATTAAAAATTTTACAATGCGGAGTAGTAAAAACACATACCAAGGAGTTTCACATGAAAAAAGGTAGAAATTATATATTATCCATTATTGGGATATATATTACCACTGTACTGATATTTGGTCAAGGTAGTGGATATTTATCTCAAAAACTAATGGTTGAAAATGATATTAGAAACAGAGTCAAAGAAGCTCTCTCAAAGGTGATAGATTCTCATAAGTATGTCATTAATGTTGATGTTAATCTAGAGGTTATGGATGAAGTAAATGAGCAGATTACAGTATTCGCTCCTAGAGAACCATCTACCAAGCGTGTTGAAGAAACATCTCCAGCAGAAAAAACAGCAAAAGCCCTTGTAAAAATTCAAGAAAAAATGATTCAAGATGATATCTCTACAAAAGAAAGCTATTCTATTGGTCTTCCAATTCCTGGTTTTGAGGTTGATCTTGTTCGTCCTGAGTCTGGTTCAAATACTTTGAGAGAGACCTCTCCGGTGTCTCCAAAGACTATGGAACCAATGGATGAGCCATCACAGGCAGCATCAGGAGAAGAAAAAGAAGTTGTAGATAAGGTATTGTCTAGGACAAGACCTTCAAAAACAGTAATAAAACGAATGGAATTATCTCTGATTCTTCAAGAGGGAGCTGCCCCCGAATTAATTGAAAATATCCGCCAACTTACTATGGCAGCATCAAAGTTTGATAGAGATCGCGGGGATAAACTAACTATTATGACGGCTAGTTTTAAAGAACGAAGAGACCAAAGATCGGCTGAACAGATAATGCTTAAAAATATAGCTGAAAAAATTGATCAATTAGAACAAAAACGGGTATCCGAATCTACAGATTGGCGTGAGGATATACAGAATTACAAAGAGGAAATCACCCTCAGGAGAGAAGAAGACTTAAAACTTCTAGAATCTCAATTAAATGAATTAGACAAGAAGCGTTTACAGGAAGCTGCGGCTTATGAAAAAAGAGAGCTGGAAAGAAAAGATTCTATTAGAAATTCTAAATTAGAGACAGAAATCACTGCATTAAAAGACATGCTAGCGGTTAATGACTCTAAAGAAAAAGTAAAAGCAAAAGAATTGGATTCAACCAGGTTTGCAATGCTTGATAATGAACTTCAAACCCTTAGAAAAATGCTTTTACAGGCAATGTTAAAAGATTCTGTTGAAGCACAAAAGCAAGCCCAGGCCCAAATACAAGCTGAATTAGCATCTCGAGAAGAAGAAAAAGCTGCCAGAGATTCGCTAATCGCTGAAAAAATAGCTGCTCTAGATGCTGTGCAATCTGATTTAGATGCGTTAGAAGCAGAAGCAAGCTCTGGTATGGATACAAAAACGATACTACTACTTACTCTCGGTGCTATAATAATAGGACTTGTTGTAATGATTATTTTACAACGTAAACCAAGCCAGCAACAAGCCTATCCTCCTATGCCTCTTTATCCTCCTTATCCTCCTCCAAGAAGAAGAAGAAAGAAGAAGAAAAAAGAAATAAAAAAGGAAGAAAATCCACCTGTAGTTGAAACGAAACCGGAATCGATACAAGAATCTGTGAATGATAACGAAATTGATGATATTAAAAACAATGGAAACAATGGAAACAATGGAGACAGTGAGGACAATGGGGACAATGGGGACAATGGGGACAATGGGGACAACCTATCTTTGGATGATGATCCAAATGTATTAAAAAGCGAAA
>MDTB01199993.1_pt1 | contig 91396 bp, 91 predicted proteins | sample 811161 | NCBI WGS metagenome assembly MDTB01 (sample SAMN05326650, study PRJNA326480) | marine metagenome | isolation source: seawater | place: Mediterranean Sea | collected 2009
ATAATAATTTGGTACGCCGGATGAGGCTCGAACTCATGACAGCTCCCTTAAAAGGGGAGTGCTCTACCAACTGAGCTACCGGCGCATATTGAAAGATATAAAAGAGAAATAACAAATTATCAATAAAAAAAAAAGTTAATTTTTGGTTCTCATAGAAATAATTTTAGTCGGATTAGATAAAACTTCTCCATTATTTCCTTTTCCACCCGGTATTCTGTCAATTAAATGCATTCCCTCAATAACTTTGCCAAATGCAGTATATTGCCCGTCTAAAAATTCATGTTTGTCATAACATATGAAAAACTGGCTATCTGCTGAATCAGGTTCTTGTGCACGAGCCATTGAAATAATACCTCTTTCATGTTTTAATTCGTTAAATTCTGCTTTTAAATTTTTACCGCTGCCTCCTGTTCCATCCCCATTAGGATCCCCTCCTTGAGCCATAAATCCTTTTATGACCCTGTGAAACGTTAGACCGTCGTAAAATCCTTTATTTGAAAGCTCTACTATTCTTTTAACAGTATTTGGAGCATATTTGGGGTATGTTTCTATTTTAACAACCCCTGTTTCTAAGATCATAAGAATCAACGGTTTATCATTTACGTTAGCAGAAGCATCAGAGCTGAAAATTTTTAAAAAAATAGCAATAGTTGTTAAAAAATTTAAATTCTTAAGATTTTTCATGATTTTCCTTCCTTTTTAATTTTTTATTAAGTTTTCCAATAACATTTTTGGGAACAAATGGTTCAATATTCCCTCTATGAAAAGCAACTTCTTTTACAAATCTAGCTGAAGTTAATTGTAAATTCTCAGAAGCCATAAGAAAAATCGTTTCAATTTCAGGACATAACTTAGCATTCATTCCTGCCATTTGAAACTCATACTCAAAATCTGCTACCGCTCTCAAACCTCTGATTATAACTTGAGCATTAGATCTTTTTGCATGTTCAACCAATAAATCATCAAAGCCCACAACTAGAATTTCACAATCTTTTTTAACTAACTCGGTTAAGGATTCATTAATCATAGAAATTCTCTCTCTTAAGGAAAAAATCGGGGTTTTGTTTTGATTTTCCGCTACACTTATTATCAATTTTTCTACTATGTGCGTTGCTCTAGTTACAATATCAAGGTGTCCAAAGGTAAAAGGGTCAAAAGTACCTGGATAAATTCCAATTATTTTTTTTTTACTGCTCATTTTCTTCTAATTTAGCAACAGATACAACTTTCTCATTTTCAGATACATTTAATAAAGTAACACCCTGAGTCTGTCTGCCAGCAATTCTTACACCATTAACTGGGCAACGTATTAACTTACCCTTATCTGTCACTAACATTAACTGATCAGTATTTTTTATCGGAAATGATGCCACAATCTCTTCGCCATTTCTTGGAGTAAGTTGCATATTGGCTATCCCCATACCCCCTCTTTTAGTAACTCTATATTCATAAGCTGAACTTCTCTTTCCAAAACCTTTGTCAGTAATGCTTACAATGAATTGTTCCTCATCTTTGAAAGATTTCAGTTTTTCTTTATTTAGATTTATAGAAATTTTTTCTTTTTTTCTCTCAGCATTAGAAAATTTCAAGTAATTATCCCTTTCAGATGTATCAAAATTAATATTCTTTAAAATAGCAAGAGAAATTACAGAATCCCTATTCTGAAGTCTTATTCCTCTTACCCCGACAGAGGTCCTTCCTGAAAATAAACGAACATCTTTTCCTAAAAATCTAATACATTTTCCAAGCTTTGTGGAAATAAAAATATGTGATTTTTCTGAACAAGTAATTACGTTTATTAGTTTATCATCCTCTATCAACTTCATTGCAATTTTTCCATTAGCATTAATATTATGAAAATCAGTAAGTTTATTTCTTCGAATATTTCCCTTTGCAGTTGCAAATACAATGTTGTTATTATTATCATCAGATACATACGGCATAATAGTGGTTATTTTTTCATCTGATTGTAATGGTAAAAGATTGATTAATGCTTTTCCTCTGGATTGAGGATTACCTATTGGTAATTTGTAAGCTTTTAACTTATAGACAATACCTCTTGAAGAAAAAAACAAAAGCGCAGATAAAGTATTTACTACAAACACCTCATTAACAAAATCTTCCTCTCTAGTTGCCATACCTGCTCTTCCTTTTCCGCCCCTTCGTTGAGATCTATATGTTGATAAAGGCACTCTTTTGACATAGCCTTTATGTGTAACAGTAACAACTACTTCCTCTGAGGATATAAGGGATTCGTCATCAATATCGTCTTCATGCTCAGATATTTGGGTCATTCTTTCACCAGATAATTTTTCTCTAATTGATTTTAATTCATTTATTAAGACATTATTGAGTTTTTCCGAAGATGATAATATTTCTAAATACTCCGTTATTAAATTATTACATTCATTAAGATCATCCGAGATCTTGTTCCTTTCCAAATTTGTAAGTTTGCTCAGTCTAATTTCAAGAATAGATTTTGCTTGTCTTTCAGAAAGCATATACTTGTCATCAATGACTGGATGTTCAGGATCATTAATTATTTTTATTAAATCCTTGACCTCTGCAACCGACCATTTTTTTTCTAATAATTTATTTTTTGCTTCATTTGTATCTTGAGAATTTTTTATTAATTCAATCATTTCATCAATATTTTCTAAAGCAATTGATAGACCACATAAAATATGAGCCCTTTCTCTTGTTTTATCTAAGTGAAATTTAGTTCTTTTAAAAATTAAATCTTTTCTGAACTCAATAAAGTATTTAATTGCTTTTTTTAGAGTTAAAATTTGGGGTATCCCATTATGAAGTGCTAACATATTTATCCCAAAAGATGTTTGCAAAGATGTATACCTATACAGTTGATTAATGATTACTTCAGATTGAATATCTTTTTTTAGGTCAATGACTATTCTTACCCCTTCTCTGTTGGACTCATCTCTTAACTCGGAGATACCTTCAATCGTCTTTTCTCTTGCTACCTTTGCAATACTTTCAATTAATTGAGATTTTTTTATTGAAAAAGGGATCTCGGTGATGACTATAGAATCTCTTGATTTTTTATTATTTTCAATGTTAAGCTTGCCTCTGATAAGAATTGAGCCTTTTCCAGTTAAATAAGCTTGCCTCAAACCACTTTTTCCCATAATAATTCCTCCTGTAGGAAAGTCAGGACCTTTTATAATTTCAAATAACTCATCATCTTTTATTTCTGGATTAAGAACAAATTTACAGCATGCAGAAATAATTTCATTTGGACAATGAGGTGGAATCTTTGTTGCCATCCCAACAGCTATGCCCTCAGAGCCGTTAATTAATAAATTAGGAAACTCAGCTGGTAAAAGTTCAGGTTCTTTAGCAGTTCCATCATAATTATCTTTAAAAGCCACAGTATTAAAATTTATATCATTCGTTAAAAAGGAAGCTACTTCAGATAGCTTTGCCTCTGTATACCTCATTGCAGCAGCAGAATCCCCATCCATTGAACCGAAGTTACCTTGCCCCTTAATTAAGGGCACACGCATATTAAATTCCTGAGCCAATCTCACCATTGCATCATAAATTGCTGAGTCCCCATGCGGATGATACTTACCCATTACATCACCAACAATTCTTGCAGATTTTCTTGTTGGTTTATTAAACACATAACCAGCCTCGTTCATTGCGTATATAATTCTTCTATGAACAGGCTTCAAACCATCGCATACATCAGGAAGTGCTCTAGATACAATTACACTCATTGCATAATCGAGAAACGAACTCTTCATTTCTTTTTCAATATTAATAGTTTTAATATTTTTTGATTGTTCTAAATTTTCTGGTGAGCTGTCGTCAATCATTTACACAAACAATTAAAAAGGAATTTCATCTTCTATTTCCAAGTTTCTTGATTCAGGATTGTCTGTATTTTTGTTTGTAGCTCCAACTTTATTATTATCAGAAAAAGATGAATTAATAATTTCGTTATTTTCTGACCTATTATCAAGCATCGTTAAAGTTGAGTTGAAGTTTTGCAAAACGATTTCAGTAGTGTATTTTTCAACACCTGCCTGATCGGTAAATTTTCTTGTTTGAATTTGGCCCTCGAGATAAACTTTTGAACCTTTTTTAAGATATTTTTCTGCAATTTCTGCTAAACCATTAGAAAAGATTACCACCCTATGCCATTCTGTTTTCTCTTTTCTTTCATTTGTAGATTTATCTTTCCAACTATCTGAAGTAGCAAGAGATAACCTTACAATTTTATTTCCATCCTGAGAAAGTCTTACTTCTGGATCATTTCCAAGTCTTCCTATCAAAATTGCTTTATTTACAGAGCTCGCCATTATATTTTCAATAAAAATGAATAGTATATTAAATCATATTTACAATATCAATAACATACTTTAATTTGATTCTTCATAGAAAAATGTCAAAAAAAAAAAATATTAATCAATCTATAGATTTTATTAAAATTGTGGGCGCAAGACAACACAATTTAAAAAATATTTCGATCAATATACCAAGGAATAAATTAGTTGTAATAACTGGATTATCAGGTTCAGGAAAATCATCATTAGCATTTGACACTATTTATGCTGAAGGTCAAAGAAGATATGTAGAAAGCTTATCTTCCTATGCCAGACAATTTCTTGATATGATGGAAAAACCAGACGTTGATTTAATTGAGGGGTTGTCTCCGTCAATATCAATAGAACAGAAATCAACATCAAAAAATCCAAGGTCAACTGTTGGAACAGTAACAGAGATATATGATTATCTGCGTTTACTTTTTGCACGAGTGGGTACTCCATTTTCCCCTAAAACTGGATTGGAGATAAAAGCATTGTCAACCGGAGAAATTGTTGATCAAATTTTAGAACTAAATAACGGTAATAAGTTTCTTTTACTATCCCCAATAGTAAAAAATCGAAAAGGAGAATATAAAAAAGAATTAGATGAATATCAAAAAAAAGGATTCGTTCGATTTAGAATTAATGAAAAAGTTTACACTAATGATGAGTTTCCAAAATTAGATAAAAATAAAAAAAATTCAATTGAGGTAGTTGTTGATCGACTAAAAGTTGATAATAAATTCAAGTCAAGAATCACAGATTCCGTCCAGACAGCACTCCAAATATCTGATGGCGTTATATATATATATGAAATAGAAAATAAACAAAAAATAGTTTATTCATCAAAATTTTCGTGTCCAGAAACTGGTTTTACGATTGAAGACATAGAACCGAGGTTATTTTCTTTTAATAGTCCAAATGGTGCTTGCTCGGAATGTGATGGACTTGGATATAAAGAGAATTTTGATGAAAATTTAATAATCGGAGATACTGACCTGTCACTGGAAGATGGCGTTATAATTCCGTGGAATAAAAAAAATAATACTTTCTACAATGAATTAATAAAAGATGTTGCCAATCATTTTAAAATTAATAAAAAAACAAAATGGCGGGAACTTAGTGAAGATGTAAAAAAAGGAATAATATACGGAAGTGGTAAACTAATAAAAGTAAGTTTTTCCTACTACAGAGATAACTTTTTAAAAGAGAAAGTATACGATGGGGTTATTGGTTTTTTAGAAAAAAAACTTGCTAAATCTGATTTATGGCAAAGGGAAGAATTATCAAAGTATTTAAATAAATTTATGTGTGAAAAGTGCAAAGGTGCAAGGTTAAAACTTGAGGCGCTTTCAATTAAAATAAATGGTAAAACAATATTTGATGTAACACAGCAATCTATATCTGAATCATTGATCTGGTTTAAAAGTATTCAAAAAGAATTTTCAGATACTCAGAAACAGATAAGTGAGAGAATTATTAAAGAGATAGAAAATAGACTTACTTTCTTAGAGGATGTTGGGTTAGGTTACTTAAATTTATCTAGAAGTTCAACGACTTTGTCAGGAGGAGAAAGTCAAAGAATTAGACTCGCTTCTCAAATTGGGTCTGGTTTAACAGGAGTTTTGTATGTTTTAGATGAACCATCAATTGGGCTTCATCAAAAGGATAATAAAAAACTGATAAAAACACTAAAAAAGTTAAGAAATCTTGGAAATACAGTTATTGTAGTAGAACATGATGAAGAAACAATGATTTCGGCTGATTACCTTATAGATATTGGTATAGGAGCAGGAGTAAATGGTGGTAGTATAATTGCTCATGGTAAGCCTGAAAAAGTCAAAAGCAATAAAAAAAGTTTAACAGCCAAGTATTTGTCAAAGAAAGCAGAAAAAATTATGTTGAAATATCAGGATGAACAAAATTTTAATAACTTTCTTTCAGTTGAGGGCGCATGCGGAAATAATCTAAAAAACATTAATGTAAAGTTTCCTTTAAATAAATTTATATCAGTAACTGGGATTTCTGGTGGAGGAAAATCAACTTTAGTAATTGAAACGCTGTATAAGGCTCTTTCAAAACAAATAAATAAGTCTAAGGAAAGACCTTTAAAATATTGTAAAATTGATGGTTATCAGCATATAGATAAAATTATTAAAATCGATCAGAATCCAATAGGAAAAACCCCAAGATCTAATCCCGCCACATATACTGGTTGTTTTACGTTTATAAGAGATTGGTATGCTAATTTACCAGAAGCAAAAGTAAGAGGTTATCAGCCAGGTAGATTTTCATTTAATGTAAAAGGAGGTAGATGCGAAAACTGTCAAGGAGATGGAATGATTAGAATTGAAATGCATTTTTTATCGGATGTTTTTGTAAAATGTGAATTGTGCAATGGTAAGAGATTCAACAGAGAAACTCTTGAAGTTAAATTTAAAAATAAAAGTATAGCTGATGTCCTTGACATGACTGTAAATGAGGGACTGACTTTTTTTAAAGCGATTCCATCAATTAGTAGTAAGTTGAAACTATTACAAGAAGTTGGTTTGGATTATATAAAGATAGGTCAATCTGCTACCACCTTATCCGGTGGTGAAGCTCAAAGAATAAAGTTGTCTAAAGAACTTTCAAAAAGGGCAACTGGAAAAACCTTATATATTCTTGATGAACCAACAACAGGTCTTCATTCTCATGATGTGCAAAATCTTTTGAAAGTACTGCATAAACTAGTTGAGAAAGGAAATACAGTTGTTGTGATTGAACATAATTTAGATGTTATTCAAACATCAGATTGGGTGATTGAACTTGGTCCTGAGGGGGGAGAGAAAGGTGGGCATTTAATTCATCAAGGAAACATTCAAAATTTGCTCAAAGTCAAAAACAACCCTACAGCTGAATGTTTAAGGGAAATAATGTAGTTAATTTTTTTTTTTTAATCTAGCCCTTGCTGAAACGATAATTGGGTGTTCATCAGCCGATTCATTTACAGCTTTGTTTTTTTCATTCTTTGTTGATGAATCTTTTGAACTAGTTTGAATTTCTTTAACGAAATCTTTGATAATCATAAAAATTGATAAATAAAATAATATAAACGCAAACAAGAAAAAGGAAAAATTTAAAAATAATCCTAATGCAAATGACAATATACAAAACACAATAATCAGATTTAGTTTGATATTTTTCATTTTATAAATATACCCACAAAAATATAAAATATATACTCAATTTTGGATATTTTTTTTCTTTTATTATTTTTATAACTCTTTAAAAAACACTTACAAAATATTTTCTCAAAATAGTTAATTTTAGTATCATCATATTCAGAAATAAGGTTTTTAACATTTTCATACGGATATTTTTGTATCTCTGAATGATATAAAAAGTAACAAAATTGGAAAAGTGGACTTGTTTGATATAATTGATGTGAATCTGGCATAATTAGTTTAATTATTTGATTATATAATCTTGAAATTTTTTCAAATATAAAAAAGATCTTATCATGGTGATTCATTTGAATTGACAATTTTTGATATTCTGCAATTAAATTCTCAAATAAACTTCGAAACTCAAACTTAGTTTTTAATATGATTATTTCATCAACTAAAAAATGCTCAGACGATTTTTTTTTTGTTTCGTCTAAATACCACTGATATTTTATTAGTCTGAGATTTTGGTCTTCAGTTGCATTAAAAATTCTTAATAGTTCATTTTCTAGTAAAAATACTACCTCTAAAAACTCTTTGTTTTTGTTATTTACTATTAATAATTGTAAGAATCTAAAATAATTTACTTTTTTTAATTTTTTATTAAGCATTGAAATTTTTGAATTTAAGTTTAATTTATAAATTATTATATAATTTTATACAGGGATTTTAAATGTCTAATGTTCTATCATCTTTACCAAAAACAATAGTATCTGGATTTATATTACTTTTAATAATAGTTGGTTTAACTAATAATGTAAGTGAATCTGTTGTACTAGATTATGCATATCTTAGTTTTTTTTTCAGATGGTTACATGTTCTTTTTGGGATTATGTGGATTGGACTTTTATGGTATTTCAATTTCGTACAAATCCCAAGCATGCCAAAAATTCCAGATGAACAAAAACCCGCTGTTGGAAAAGTGATTGCTCCGGCTGCATTATTTTGGTTTAGATGGGCAGCTCTATTTACTTTATTATCAGGTTTAATTTTAGCCTACATAAACGGTTATGTTCATGACGCATTAACTTTAAATTATTTAGATAGCAAATCATTTATGATAGGAATTGGCATGTGGTTAGGAATCATAATGGCTTTAAATGTATGGGGTGTAATATGGCCAAATCAAAAAAAAGCTCTTGGAATTGTAGAAGCAACTCCTGAACAGAAACTAAAATCCGCTAGAACAGCAATGCTTTTTTCTAGAACTAATACATTACTTTCTATCCCAATGTTGTATTGTATGGTGGCTGCTCAAAATATCTACTAGTTTATTTTTCTTTTAAATAATTTTTAAAACCTAAAATCGCAATTAACGGTGATGCAATAAATATAGAAGAATAAGTTCCAATAAATACACCCCATATCATCGCAATCACAAAACCTTTTATTACTTCACCTCCAAGAGCTAGCAAAGCTGTTAATGCAATTAAAGTAGTCAGTGAGGTTACTATGGTTCGTGAAAGAGTTTCGTTAACTGAAATATTTAATAAGTCATTAAAAGAAGTTTTGTTTCTTTTATTTATGTTTTCTCTAATTCTATCAAATACAACTACAGTGTCGTTAATGGAGTAACCTGCAATTGTTAAAATTGCTGCAATAGAGGCTAAGTTAAATTCTAGTTGAGTGAGAGAGAAAAAACCAATGGTGCTAAAAACGTCATGAACAACTGCTATAACTGCTCCCAGGCCAAATTGCCACCCAGAAAATCTAAACCAAATATATGCAAACATTGCTAAAAGAGAGAAGATTACTGCTTTAAATCCCATAATTTTGAGTTCTTGTCCAACTTTAGGCCCAACATATTCAATTCTTCTGTAATCAACATTACCAGGTAATATTTCTTTTACTTTTTCAATAGCAACTAGTTGATTTGATTCATCACCTTTTTGCTTTTCGACTCTTATAAGGATATTTTTTGAGTTTCCAAATTCCTGAATTTCAAAGTTACCTAAATTTAAACTACCAATATCATTTCTTAAAATATTTAAATTAGGTTCGGCATTAAATTTCACATCAATCATTATTCCTCCAATAAAATCGATACCGAAGTTCAAATTTTTTTTAAAAAATAGAAAAGTAGAGCCGCTTATTAAAATTATGGAAAATAAAAAAGCAATTCTCCTAACTGCAAAAAAGTTAATATTGAATTTCTGTCCAAAATTGATTAGCGGTTTCATTATAAATTTACTGCATTAGGTTTGAACCTTCTTAACCAGATAACTATCAATAACCTTGTAAGCATTAAAGCTGTGAACATAGATGATATGATTCCAATTGAAAGAGTGACTGCAAAGCCCTTAATTGGACCTGAGCCAAAATTAAATAAAAGTAATGCGGCGATCAAGGTAGTAATATTGGCGTCTAAGATGGTTTTTAAGGCTTGTTTATATCCTAAATCTACTGAGTTTATAGGAGATCTACCTGACGTAAATTCTTCTTTTATTCTTTCAAATACTAAGACATTTGCATCAACAGCCATTCCAACCGTTAAAACTATACCTGCTATTCCGGGCATGGTTAGGGTTCCTTCGATAAGACTTAGTACCGATACAATAATAAATAAATTGAAAATCAGAGCAACATTTGCAAAAATACCAAAAAGTGAATATTTTAAAATCATAAAAACTATAACCAAAATAAAGCCCAGGATTAAGGCTTTTTTTCCTGCTAAAATTGAATCAGCACCTAAACTTGGTCCTACCGTCCTTTCTTCTAAAACTTTTATTGGGGCGGGAAGTGAACCAGCTCTCAATAAGACAGCTAAATCATTAGCCGCTTCGGGTGAAAAATTTCCAGATATATTTCCTTGTCCACCTGTTATTGGCTCTCTAATTTGAGGAGCACTTATAACTTTATTGTCAAGAATTATAGCTAATCTTTGAAATGTGTTGTCCGTTGTAATCTTTGCAAACTTCTTAGCACCTTTATTGTCAAATTCAAAAGCAACAACATATCTTCCTGTTTGCGGGTCGACAGTAGCAGCTGCATCATTAAGCCTATCACCTGATAATAGCACTCTTTTTTTAACCAGAAATTCTTTTTCAAAAGAATTAGGATCATAATTATTAATTTTAATGGTACCAGGAGGTAACTTTCCTCGCTGATTTGCTAACTCGACAGTAGTTTGATCCAAAAGATGAAAGTTTAATTTAGCGGTTCTACCGATTAAAGCTTTAATTCTCTCGGGATCTTTTAAACCCGGAAGCTGAACAATAATCCTATCCTCACCTTGCTTTTGAATATTTGGCTCTCGCGTACCAGATTCATCAACTCTTTTTCTAATTACCTCTATTGATTGCTCAAGTGTATTATTGTTGAATTCATTGATTACAATATCAGAGAAAACAAAATTTAATTTATTATTATCAATTTTTTTTATCTGTACTTCTTTTCCAATCACATCTCTTAAAACTGTAATAGCTTTTTTTTGCTCTTCAGAATCCTTAATAGAAACTGTTGCTCCAATACCCTTCGAACCCAATTTCAAATATTTGATTTTATTTTTTCTGAGTGTTTTTCTTATGTCGTCAACAATATCAAGAGACTTTTCCTTTAAAACAGAATTAGTGTCAACTTCTAATAAGAGATGAGAACCGCCTTGTAAATCCAATCCGAGATTAAATTGTTTTTTTGAAATTAAAGTCGGCAAAGTTAAAACTTCTGTTTTATTATAGAAATTAGGAATTAAAAAATAAACACTAAGAAATAGTATTGTTAATATAAATGTTATTTTTCCCTTACCGTAGTTTAACATTTCTATTTTTTATTTAAAACATCAGAAACTGTAGCTCTGAAAATCTTTACATTTACATTTGGAGATATTTCAACTGTCAAATATTCCGTATCAGCCTTAACAACCTTGCATAAGATACCTCCACTTGTGATAATCTGATCACCTTTTTTTATTCCTGCTAATAATATTTGATGCTGTTTTTGTTTTTTTTGTTGTGGCCTTATTAATAAAAAATAAAAAATTACAAAAATTAAAATTAATGGTATAAATGAAGCAAATAAAGATGGTTGTTGAGTTGCTGATTGAGCATAAGCATAATTAAACATGTTAAAACCTAAAATAAATAAATAAATTTATATTACAAAATTATATTAATTTTTCCACAATAATTGTAGAAAAGGAGTTATACAACAGTTTATTTAATTTTTAAATAGTAAAAAAATGATTAATAAATCAGACATAACAAGATTTGAATACTTTTTTCTATTAAGCGATATAAAAAAAATTATACCAATTAAAAAACTTGATGTTGAGGACTTAAGTAACTTTTTATTTATTGATGAGCAAAAACAACTAATTTTTAAAAATACAAAATATTTTATACAAAATAAGGTTGCAAACAATGTTTTGCTTTGGGGAGAGAGGGGAAACGGCAAGTCTTCACTAATCTTAAGTACAGTAAATGAAATTAATAAAAGTGTAAAAAAAAAAATAAAAATTATAGAAGTTTTAAGTTCTGATTTAAATTGCTTGCCCCAATTAGTCTATAAATTATCTAACATATCTGAAAAGTTTATTATTTATATTGATGACATTTCATTTGAAAAAAATGAGAAAAATTTTAAAATTTTCAAAGTAATTCTTCAAGGGAGTATGTTAAGTTACTGTAGAAATATACTTTTTTATACAACATCTAATATAAGAAATTTATCTTTTTCTAAAAATTCAAATTTCAATGATATAGAATTTAAGGATGACCAAAATAACATTTTATCCTTACAAGAAAGATTTGGCCTTAAATTAGGATTTCATAATTTCTCAAAAGAGCAATTTTTGTCATTAATAATTCACTACGCAAACAAAAAAAAACTTAAATTATCCCAGAAAGAAATAGAAAAAAAATCACTTAATTGGTCTGTTCAAAAAGGTAGTTTCTCTGGCAGAGTTGCTTCTCAATTTGTAAGTAATTATTTATTAAATAATTCAGATTAAAAAGTTTTTAGGATTAAAAGCTTTCTTTCCCTTTCTAATTTCAAAGTGTAATTGTGGAGTTATGACGTTTCCAGTTTTACCCACCTCACCGATTCTATCACCTTTCTTTACTTGAATATTTTTTTTTATACTAATTTTTTTTAAATGCGCATAAGCAGTTATTAAATTTCCTTTGTGCTTGATTAAAATTAGATTTCCATAACCGGGTATTTCATTGCCAACATAAATAACTTTACCATCTTGCGAGGCTTTTACTGGACTTCCTAGTTTTCCTTCAATATTGATACCGTCATTATGGAGTCCAGGTTTTATTTGCCCAAAATTGAGAATTATATCTCCTTTAATAGGCCACAAAAAATTTTGCTTTTTAAGTTTATATTTTTGTTCTGCTTGTCTTTCATTTTTCTCTTTAAAATTATCTTTTTTATTTGAACCTTTTTTTATTTTAATTATTTTTTTAGAAGGTATTATTAATTTTTGTCCGGGGAAGATAACTTTTTGTATCTTTACATTATTTAACCTAGATAATTGGTATCTATCGACATCATATTTTCTTGAAATGGAATAAATTGTTTCCCCTCTTTGAACAATATGTAAGTTATTTGACGGAATGATTAACTTTTGATTGGGAAAAATTTTAAAAGGTGAAATTAAATCATTTTCTCTAATTAAATCTTTAATTGATAAATTATATTTATTTGCAATTTTATATAGATTATCCCCAGGCTTTACTGAGTAAATTTTTTGTATTCTTTTGTTAATATTCTTATCATAAATTTCATATGAACCATAAAAATACTTCTCGCATGAACATAAAAAAATTATTAAGATCAGTACAATGTATCTCATGTTTGAACTTTGCCTTCTAACAAGGGAACAAATCTTACTTTCATTAAATTTTTTTGTTCTATTTTTTTTGTTTTTTTTATAATTTTTATAAGCATCTGATCTGTATTTTCTTCACCTACAGGAACTACCATTATTCCCCCAAAAGATAATTGTTTTAATAATATTTTTGGTATCTCTGGGGCAGAGGCTGTTACAAGAATTCTGTCAAAAGGCTCTTGTTCTGGCCAGCCCATTCCTCCATCATTATGTTTTGTAAATACATTGTTCAAATTTAGAGACTTAAATTTTTTTTCAGCTTTAATTTTTAATGTTTTAAATCTCTCTATAGTATATACGAACCTTGAAAGTTGAGATAAAATTGCAGTTTGGTAACCACTTCCAGTTCCAATTTCTAAAATTCTTAAGTTTTTTGAAAGCTCGAGTTCTTGCGTCATCTTTGCAACTACTAAAGGCTGAGAAATTGTTTGACCGCAATCTATAGGTAATGCAACATTCATTAAAGATTTAGATTTAATTGATTTTTCTATGAAGAAATCTCTTGGTATGTATTCAATTGCTTTCAATACATTTTTGTCTTTAATTCCATATTTTTTTAATTCAAATAGAAGTGTTAATAATTCATTTTTATTACAGTCATTAGTCTTCATTTTTTCTTAACTATCTCTTTTATTTCATGCATGTACTTTTGTAAAACTTTAGGCACAATTATATTCCCATTCTTTTGTTGGTAATTTTCAATAATTGCTACTATTATTCTTCCAATGGCTAAACCTGAGCCATTAAGTGTATGAGGATATATTTTTTTTTTTGAAATATTATCTTTATACCTCATTTTCATTCTTCTTGATTGAAAATCTTTACAATTAGAACAACTTGATACTTCTCTGAATTTTCTTTGCCCAGGCATCCATACTTCAAAATCAAGAGTATATGAAGAGGAAAATCCAATATCAGCTGTGCACAACTCCATTATTCTGTAATGAAGCTCTAATTCTTTTAAAATATTTTCTACACAATTAACCATTCTATCCAATTCTTTTTCAGAATTTTTTGGGCTTGTAATAGAAACAAGTTCAACTTTTCCAAACTGATGTTCTCTAATCAACCCCTTGGTATCAATTCCAGCAGATCCTGCTTCCAATCGAAAACAATTTGTATATGTTGTGTACCTTAGCGGCAAAACATCTGGATTAAGTATCTCTTCCCTATGTAAATTAGATAAGCTTACCTCTGCTGTAGGGATAAGCCACAAATTTTTTGAAGTTTGGAATAAGTCCTCTTTAAATTTTGGTAGTTGACCTGTTCCAAAAAGTGTGTGTGACTTCACTAATTCAGGAACAATTACTTCCTTATAACCATAAGAAATAGTATGTTTGTCTAACATATAATTTACCAATGCCCTATGCATAGTTGCTAAGTCAGTTTTTAGAATAGAAAATCTTGAACCAGATAACTTAATCGCCCTCTCGTAATCTAGCAAATCAAGATTTTCTAAAATAGCCACATGATCCTTTGGTTCAAAATTAAATTCTTTTTTTTTTCCAAATTCTTTTATAATATTGTTATCATGTTCTGATTTACCTAAAGGAGTTTTTTTATCAACAAGATTAGGTATGAGTTCCATAATTGAATTTATCTGAACTAATTTTTCATTCAAACTCTGATTAAGTTGGTTGCAATTTTTTTTAATATCTAGAACTTCATCTTTTAGATTTTTAGCCAGGATCACATCAGTCTTAGAAACTTGTCCAATCTTTCTTGAAATTTTATTTCTTTTTTCTTGTTCATTTTCAAGCTCTTTCAAGAGACTTAAGTACTGTTCATAAATTGAAATTATGACTTTACTTTGCGGCTCAATATTTCTTTTTGATAAGAGTTTGTCAAATTCGTTTGGATTATCTTTTATGAATTTTATATCATGCATAATTATTTATTATCTTTTTCGAAAAATATAATCAACAAAATAGCAAATTCATAAAATAAATATAAAGGAAGAGATATTACTAACTGTGAAATTACATCAGGAGGTGTAAGTACCGCACTAAATAGTAAAATTAAAATAAAAAAAATCTTTCTTTGTTTTTTTAGAATTTTTACTGTCAAAATATTAATTTTACATAATGTCATTAAAATTATTGGAAATAAAAAAGAAACACCACCAGAAAATAACAAATACATTGTTAGTTTCATATATTCACCGTACCTAGATTCCAATTCAATAGAAAAAAAATTCTCTGTATTTAAAGTCTGAAAAGAAAGAAAAAAATTCCAAACTATAGGAATTAAAATAAAATAAGAAAATAGTACTCCTAAAAAAAAAAAGAAAAGGTATTAAGCAAAATATAGGTAAAAAGAATTTTTTTTCCTTTTTATATAAAGCAGGAGAAATAAAAAGGAAAAATTGTAATACCAAAATTGGAAAAGTTGTCAAAAATGAGGCGAAAAAAGATATTTTAAGATTTGAAATAAATACTTCTGGCAAACCAGTAAAAATCATCCTTGTTTGTTCACTATTTTCGAGTATTTTATATAGTGGTAAGGATAAAATTTTTGCAACAATGTCTGCTATATAAAAATAAAAAAAAAAACTAACAAAAAATATAAAAAAACAAAATAAAAGTCTATTTCTTAGCTCTGCAAAATGACTTAGATAACTCATAACTTTTTATTTTTTTTTCCATTTTCTTTTTCCTCTGAAATATCAATTTTAGAAAACTCATATTTTAGATCAAATAAATATTTTTGGATTTTCCTGTAAAAAAGTCCAAAATTTTTTGCAATTATTGGCAATTCTTTCGGTTTAATAAATATTAAAGAAAAAAAAATTATAATTAATAACTCAATGAGGCCTATATTAAACATTAATCTTTTTCAATTTTATCTTTATTCTGTTTTTCATTTTTGCTGTTCTCATTTAAACCGTGCTTAAATGCCCTGATTCCTTTTGCGATTTCACCAGCAACCTTCGGTAGTTTTCCAGCTCCAAAAAAGATAAGAACTATTAATAAAATTAGTAAAATTTCCCAATGACCAAGTCCAAACATATATCCTCCTTTTTATAATCAATCAAAATTAAAAGAAACTAATTCATCAACTTTTGGTAAATCTTTGATGCTTTGTAGTCCAAAATGTTTTAAAAATTCAAGATCAGTTGACCAAGTCACTGGTCTTCCTGGTGTTTCTCTTCTTCCATAGGGTTTAATCCATTTTAATTCCAATAGAATATCTAATGTTCCTCTAAATACTGATTTTCCCCTTACTTTTTCAATCTCGGCTCTAGTAACAGGTTGATGATATGCAATAATTGCAAGTGTTTCTAGTGCAGATTTTGAAAGTCTTTTTTTCTTTTCGGTTTCAATACGCAAATATTTAGAAAGATCATTGTTGGTTTTAAAAAACCATTTTTTTTCAATTGAAAAGAGATTTATACCCCTAACTTCATACTCTTTGACAAGTTCTTGTAAGATTTGTTTAACACTGTACTTTTCATATCGTTCAACCACTGATTGTATATATTTTTCAGCCAATGGTTCTCCAGCACTAAATATCAAACCTTCAACTAATTTTTTTGCATCTTCATAATTCATTTTTATCTATTAATTTTATAAATATATTACTAAATGGTTTTTCTTGATTAATTTTTAACTCACCTTTTCTTGCCATCGACATTGAAGCTAAAAGCAATGAAATTATTGCTGATTTTTTCAACCTCAAGTGTTTTATATCTAAGGGAACAAATTTTTTTAAATTTTCCCATGATCTAATTTTATCATTAAATAATCTACTTAGCCACTTTAATGCATCTTCAACTGAAAAATAAATATTTTTTTTCATCTGTAAACTTAACTTTTCTTTTCGCTCATAAATTGAGAGATAGTTTTGGATTAAATCATGAAAACTTAAATCAACTACTAATTTGTTTGTAATCAAAAACTCATTTTTTTTTTTATTGATAAAAAAATCTATATCTAACTGAGGAAGTTCTTCTATCTTGATTACTGCCTTTTTAATTGCTTCATAATGCATTAATCTATTAGTTAATTCTTCTTCAAGTTCTTTTGTCTCAATATCATCATTTGGAATAAGCAGCTTTGATTTTAAGAAAGCTAAAAATGTAGCCATTACAAGATAATCAGCTGAAAGTTTAAGATTATACAAATTATCATTTACAAATTTTAAATATTGTTCGGCTAATTCTAATATCGATACTTTAGTTATATCTACTTTTTGTTTTTTCGATAGCTCAATTAGTAAGTCTAACGGGCCCTCATAACCACTAATGTTTACATTAAGTACATTTTCACTTTTATTTTCAATCAATTATATTTATCCTATCAATTTGTTGTTTCAAATATTTTTTACTTAATTTACTTTTTTTAATGTGTAATTTTGATTTAAGAAAAAATTCAAATTTATTTTTACATACTAATTTTGAAACACTATAAATTTTTTTCATATCAGACAGGACACCTGAACAATACAAAAGTATATCGCATCCACCATTATAACAGTTTTTAGCTTTTAACTTTATATCACCATTAAGTGCCTTCATATCCAAATCATCTGAAAGAGTAAAACCTTTATACAAAATAATATCCTTTAATATATTCTTTATTATAATTTTTGAGTAAGGAGCCACTTTTTTATCTAAATTACTATACAAAATATGAGCAAGCATTAAAAAGTTTTCATTTTTTAATCTTACATACGGCTTTAAATCTATTTTTTTCAGTTCATTTAAATTTACCTTTATTTCAGGCAAGGTTTTATGACTATCTTTGTCTGATCTTCCATGACCAGGAAAATGTTTTAAAACCGGAAAGATACCTGATTCTCTCATTCCTTCACAATAAATTTTCGCTAAATTTGAAACTATTTCTGGATCTTCACTAAACGATCTGTCTCCAATAATATTATCTCCAAAGTCAAAAAAAATATCGAGTACTGGCGAACAATTTATATCAATACCAATTTCCTTTAATTCAAAACCCATCAATCTTGAATAAAGAAATGCTAAGTTCTTAGCTTTATCACAATTTTTTTTATAAATATCACCAAAATATTTTTGAGATGGAATAGAAAAAAACTCCTCATTATTAAATCTCTGAACCCTACCTCCCTCATGATCAACAAAAATTTGAAGATTTTTGTTTAAAGATATATTTTTAAGGTTTTTAATTAATTCAGATATTTGTTTTTTTGATTTAAAATTTCTTGTAAATAAGATAAACCCAAAAGGATCAATTTTAGAAAAAAAATCAAACTCAGATGAACTTATTTTAGTTCCACTACATGATAAAACAATGCCTTTTGGAATTTGAACCATACTCTATTTTACAATTATACAGTCAAATTTTTTTTTCTTCAAATTTAAACATATTTTTTCAGCCTCTTGTTTATTAAACTTTTCAAAACTTTTTATTCTATAAAAACTTCCTTTATTTTTGATTTTTACTTGTTCAATGTTTGGAAAGTCCTCTTCAAAATATTCTGGAAAATTTAATTTATAATCTTTATAAATTTCATTGATTTTCTCTTTATTTTTAATTGATGCAATTTGAACTCTGAATTTATTATCAGAAGTTTTTTCAATATTTTTTCTTTTTGATTTATCATGACTTTGAATATTTTCATAAGATGATTTTTTTTTTGGATCATCAATTATATTATAAATTTCTAATTGCTCGGGTTTGTTTTTTAAACCAACTGCGGCTTTTTTTATACTAGTAATTTCAGCAAAAATTGTAATTTCATTATTTTTAACCATTAAATTATAATTAAATTTAATTATAAAAATAAATAAGATTATCATTGAGAAAATAATAAAAAATTTAAATTTAAATTTGAACATCTTCTACATATTTTCAGGTGCATTTATTTTAAGTAAATTCAATCCTTTTTTTAAGGTTTGTTTTACTGCTAAAACTAAACCCAATCTAGATAAAGAGACTTCTTCATCATCAAATACTAAAATCTTTTTCTTACAATCAATATTACCTAATGACCAATAATTGTGAAAATTCTTCGATAGGTCGTATAAATAGTTTGTGAGTTTTTGAGGTTCAAAATAATTTGCAGCTGACATTATAACTTTTTCATAAGAACAAATTATTTTTATTAAATTTAATTCTTCGAGCATAACTAAAAGACTAAAATCATGGTTTTTAAAGGAATTTTTAAATTGAAATTCTTTTTTTGCCATTTCTTCGATAGAACAACATCTTGCAAAAGCATATTGCACATAAAAAACAGGATTTTCTTTTGTTTTTTTCTTAATTAAATCAAAATCAAATTCAATGATTTTATCAGAACTTCTTGATATCATCATAAATCTTAAAGCGTCTTTTCCAACCTCCTCAATTACCTCTCTTAATGTTATATAAACACCAGCTCTTTTTGACATTTTTAACGATTTTTTATTTTTTATTAGTTTTACTAGTTCTGTTAATTTTATATGAAAATCAAAATCTCGACTTTTAATAACATTCATTGCATTTTTAAGTCTAGAAACGTAACCACTATGGTCAATTCCCCAAATATTTATTAAAATATCATATTGATTGTTAATTTTTTCCTCATGATAAATTATATCTGACATAAAGTAGGTAAGTTCACCATTAGGTTTAATTAAGGCTCTATCCGACTCATCATTAATTTTTTTTGATTTAAATATTAATTGTTTTTTTTGTACCCAATCTTTGTTTTTTCTACCCTTTGGCGGTTCTTGGACTCCGAAATATACAAGATCTTTTTTTAATAATTTATTTTTAATTTCCTCAACTTTTTTATTATTGGTCAATTCTTTTTCGGAAACAAACTTATCATGAATAATTTCAAGACATTTTAAATCCTTTTTTATATCAGAAAGAATTATTTCAACTGCTCTGTCCTTTATAAAATTATTTTCTTTGCTTTTTTCAATTTTTTTTTTTTTTAGTTCAAATTTTATAACATTTGCAATATTTTTCAAATACTCTCCAGGGTAAAGTTCATCTAAAATAGTGTCTTTCAAAGCACCAAAAATATGAAATTTTATAGTTTCAGCTAAAACATTAATTTGATTACCTGCATCATTGACATAGTATTCTCTAGTCACATTATGACCACATTCTTCAAGTAATGATGAGATTGTATCACCTAAAACAGCGCCTCTTGCATGTCCAATATGCATAAGTCCTGTTGGATTTGCAGACACAAATTCTATATTAATATTTTTTATTTTTTTTAATTTTTTTTTAGGAGGATTTAGAAAGAAATAAGAAAGTTGAGATTGCCAAAATTTTTTTTTTAAAAAAAAATTTATAAATCCTGGTTTTTTAATCTCAATTTTTTCAAAAATAGAGTTTTCTCTCATTAATTCCAGAACACTATCAGCTAGTTCTAAAGGACCAAATTTTGTGTATTTTGTATATACTAATGCAAAATTAGTTGAAATGTCTCCAAATTTCGCATTTGCTGGGATTTCAATACTAAAGTTTACATTCTCGGTTAAAACATGTTTTTTTAAAATATTTTTTTTGACCAAATCATTTTGAACATCCCTTAATAGATTTTGAAATTGTTCATAAAAAAACATATTAAAAACTATATAGATTAAAAAATCGATTGTGAATTGTTATTGCTTTTTTATCAGTTAAACTAGAAATATAATTTGAAATGTTATCATGTAGATCACTTTTTTCATTAAATTCTCTCCAATCTTCGGGTAATAATTGTGGTTCATTTTCAAATAAATCAAACAGTTCTGATATTATTTTTTTAGCTTTAAATGTCATAGTTTTCACCGTTGCATGTTCATACATCTTTTTTTTTAAAAATAATCTTAACTCTTCCTCATTTTTTTGCATTTCCTCGCTAAAAGTTACAACTTTCTCTTTTATTTCCTTTATATCATTTGAGGATTGAGGTTTGTATTTACTTAACTTTAATTTTGTGCAAAACGCTAAGTCATTTAACATATCTTTTATACATAAGCGAACTAATTCATGTTTAATCCTCGATTTATTTCTTTTTGCATTTTTAATGTTTATTTTTTTTAAATTATTTTTAATAATACTTAATGTTTCAAGCTCTTCTAAATCAAATAACTTTGCATGTAATCCATCATCAATATCATTATTATTATAAGCAATATCATCAGCAACTGAAGCTATTTGACCCTCAATAGAAGAATTTAAATAAGTATCACCTTCAAACGATTTTAAAAGATTATCAATAAAATTAGGTAAAGTTTTCTTTTTTAATGGACCATTATGCTTCAAAATTCCATCTAATGTTTCCCATGTTAGATTTAATCCATCAAAATCAATGTATCTTTTCTCTAAAAATGTTAAAATTTTTATTGTTTGGAAATTATGATTAAAACCCCCTCTCATCATTAACTTCTCATTCAAAGCCTCTTCACCGGCATGACCAAATGGAGTGTGTCCAAGATCATGAGCCAATGCAATGGCTTCCGAAAGGTCTTCATTAACTCGAAAAATTTTTGAAATAGACCTTGCTAATTGAGATACTTCAATACTGTGAGATAACCTTGTTCTGTAATAATCACCTTCATGGTATACAAAGACCTGTGTTTTATATTTTAGACGTCTGAAAGCTGTTGAGTGAATAATTCTATCTCTATCTCGCATGAAACAAGTTCTGTGGAGATCGTCAGCCTCTGGAAAAATTCTATAATTTGAATTTTTAGCTTTTGTTGCGATTATTGAGTAATTCATATATATATATATATTAATAATACAAAATTTAAAAATTAATATAATATAATAAAACTTTAATTATGATAACAATTACAAAAAATGCCGAAGAAAGAATTTCTCAAGTCCTTCTTAAAAAAAAATTAAAAAATAATTATTTTCGAATATCTGTTGATGGAGGCGGCTGTCAGGGATTCTCATATAATTTCGTTTTTGACACAAAACTAAATAAAGAAGATCAGATAATTGAATTAAGCAGTATTAAAGTATTAATAGATAAAACATCTCTGAAATTAATTGATGGGTCTAAACTTGACTTCACAAACGATTTGATGGGTTCCTATTTTAAGATTGAAAATCCACAGGCATCTTCAACTTGCGGTTGCGGTACTTCATTTTCTGTTTAAATAATTTTTTATGTTGTTGATAGCTTCCTGGAATATTAATTCAATAAGAATTAGATTAAATTCAATTTCTGATTGGATAGAAAAAAGATCCCCAGATATTATTTTATTTCAAGAGATAAAATGTCAAACAAATGAGTTTCCATATACTTTTTTTATTGACAAAGGTTACGAAAACATTGTGGAAGGTCAAAAAGCAAGAAATGGTGTAGCAATTGTTATTAAAAAAGACTTACTAAAAAAGAAGGAACAGAAAATCAATAATAAAATTAACTTTAATAATCAATCAAGGTTTATGTGCTATTATCTTCCTTTATTAGATATTTACCTATGTAATATTTATGTTCCTAATGGTAATCCAACCGACGATGTTAAAAAATATAATTATAAAGTAGATTTTTTTTTGGCATTAAAAAAATTTTTATATCCGTTTATAATTAACGAAAAGAAAATAATTATTGGAGGCGATTTTAATGTTATTGAGAATAAAAAAGATGTTAAGAATTTTGAACTTTGGAAAAATGATGCACTTGGCAAACTTCAGATAAGAAAGTCATTTAGAGAACTGATTTCTCTTGGTTATTTAAATGTTTGTCGTTTTTTTTTTAATCCTGGAGAAAAATACAGTTTTTGGGATTATCAAAAAATGGCATGGGAACAAAATAATGGTCTTTTGATAGACCATTTCTTAGTTTCCCCGAAAGTAATTGACAAAACAGTGAAATTTGGAATAGATAATGAAGTTAGAGGCTTACAAAGACCCTCTGATCATGTTCCTATTTGGATGAATCTAAATATCTGAATAAATTTTTGTTTCTTTTGTTGCTCCTGGATGTGTTACAGCTCCAAATCTAGCAGGACCAACAGTTTGAGCATACTTCCACAAGGCCCCAGAATTAAAGTCATTGTTTTTATTTTTCCAATTTAACTTTCTTATTTTTAATTCATCCTCTGAAACTAACAGACTTATTACCCCTTTAGTTGCATCAATTTCTATTATGTCACCATTTTCTATAAGAGCAATTGGGCCACCATCTGCAGCTTCTGGACCTACATGACCAATACAAAAACCCCTTGTAGCGCCTGAAAATCTTCCATCAGTAATCAAAGCAACTTTATCTCCTTTTCCTTGACCATATAAGGCTGCGGTTGTTGCTAACATCTCCCGCATACCTGGACCTCCTTTTGGTCCCTCATATCTAATAATAATAACATCGCCGTCATTATATTTTTCCTCTGAAACTGCTTTAAAAGCATCCTCTTCAGAGTTAAAACAAAGGGCTTTTCCCTTAAAAGTCAAAGATTTCATTCCGGCTACTTTCACAATGGCTCCATCTGGAGCTAGATTACCCCTCAAGCCAATTACTCCACCTGTTTTTGAAATAGGATTTTTGGTTGAATAAACAATTTTCTGACTAACAGTATTAAACTTAATTTTTTCAAGATTTTTGGAAATCGTGTCTCCAGTTATAGTTAAACAATCTCCATGAAGATATCCTCCCTCAAGTAATGCTTTCATAATAATAGGTACCCCTCCAATTTCATAAAGATCTTTAACTAAATAATTTCCACCAGGTTTAAGGTCTGCAATATATGGCGTTTGCTTAAAAATTTCAGCAATATCAAAAAGATCAAATTTTATTCCTATTTCATTTGCTAATGCAGGTAAGTGAAGCGCAGCATTAGTTGAACCACCACTACAGGCAACAATTCTAGCGGCATTTTCTAATGATTTAATGTTAACAAGATCTCGAGGTTTGATGTTATTATTAATTAAATTCATAACTGTTTCTCCTGCATGTAAACAAAAATTATGACGTGACTCATAGGGTGCAGGTACCGCTGTTGAATTTGGAAGAGCAATGCCCAATGCCTCTGCTACACACGCCATGGTATTAGCCGTAAATTGACCACCGCATGAACCAGCAGATGGACAAGCTACTTGCTCGAGTTCTGTAAGTTCATTCATAGTTATTTTTTTTGATGCATGTTCACCTACAGCTTCAAAAACATCTTGCACTGTAACATCTTTATTTTTGAATTTTCCAGGCAATATTGAACCTCCATAAACAAAAACTGAAGGAATATTTAACCTTAACATAGACATCATAATACCCGGCAAAGATTTATCACATCCAGCCAAACCTACCAAACCATCATAACAATGTCCTCGCATAGTTACTTCGATAGAATCAGCAATAATATCTCTTGATACTAAAGAAGATTTCATACCCTCATGCCCCATCGCTATTCCGTCAGTAACAGATATTGTTGTAAACTCTCTTGGAGTTCCTTTTTTATTTTTCACACCTTCTTTTACAGACTGAGCTTGTTTGGATAATGATATGTTGCATGGAGCAGATTCATTCCAACAAGAAGCAACTCCAACAAAAGGTTGTTTAATTTCTTTTTCAGTCATACCCATAGCGTAATAATATGATCTATGAGGAGCGGACTCCGGTCCAATGCTGACATGCCGACTTGGTAAATTTGACTTACTAACCATCAGTTTCAAATAAAAGAATGAATAATAGTTGTGAATATATCTTTGTCGTATATATATGCAAAGTGATTTCCGTTTTTAATACATTTTTTTTTATGGCCGCAAAGTTTTGATATTAAATTTCTATTTGCACTCTTTTCTCCATATAAATATAATGTGTTTTTAAAATAATTTTTAAAATAACCAAGCAGATAGTCTTTTTTAGACCAATTGTAAATATGTTTTGAATACATGTAAAAGTCGAATGCACTTATATTTTTAATATTTTTGCTCCAATTTCTTATAAAATAATCTTCTGAGAAAGTACATTTTTTTAGTAAATTGTTGAACCCAACTTCAGTGAAAAATTTCAAAGGATAAGAGATAGTTTTTTTAGTAACTAAAGATGAGTCGGTTCCAATTAAATTTCCTTCAAAAATTAGAAATTTACAATTTTTATTTTTATTCCTCAAAAAATTTTTATAAAGTAAAATAAAGATAATTGAGGACATTGAATGACAAAATATATTAAATTTATCAATACCTTTTATTTTTAAAAAACAATAAATCTTTTTAACATAATCTAGTAGATAATCATTCCTTAAATTACAAACAACTCCTTCATGTCCAGGATTTTTAAATAAAATGATATGTATTTTATTCAAACTAGTTAAAAAAGGAGCATAATCTTTTGAAACACAGCCTAAACCAGGTATAATCACTAATATTTTTTGGCTTTTATTTTTTTTACAATTTAATTTCTTATTGGAAACTATTGATAAATCTCTAAATTTGAGTTTATACATTGTCTTTATAATTTTTTTCTAAAATATCTAAATTCTTTGTTGCATCTTCTAATTTTCTTATTTGTTCTTCAACTATTTTTTTTGGTGCCTTTTTCAAAAAATTTTTATTTTTTAATTTATTATTAAAAAAGTCGATTTCTTTTTTCAAAAAAATAACTTTTTCTTTATAAATTTTATCTGATAGATTTTTTTTAATATAAAATCCAAATTTTAGTTGAGCAGTAAAAAATAGCTTGAAATTTTCATTATTTTTAGTTTCAAAAACTAAATCTTTTACTTTAAAAATAGAATTAAATATTAAAAAGTTTTCGATTAAGAATTGGACATCTTTTTTATTATTGAAACAAAACATCTTTAAATTAGCAATTGTCTTAATTTTATTTTTCTCTAAAAAAGAGCGTAAATCTCTAATAAATAAAATAAGTTTTTCAATATTATTATATTTAATTTTATCAATATTTACTTTTTTTAAATTATCAAATTTTTGATTATAAAGGTAATAAGGCTTTCCAAACTTTAAGTTTTTAAATATTTCTTCAGTTATAAATGGAATAAATGGATTACATAAAATCAAGATATTTCTAAATATCCAATTGAAAGTTTCATTTATTTCTTTGAAATTTTCATTCTCATTTAAGTATGGTTTTACAAATTCTATATAAAGATCACAAAAGTCTGTCCAAATAAATTGGTACAAATTTGTTGTAGCAAAATTAAACTGAAAATTTTTTATATTTTTTTGAACTTTTTTATTGAGCTTAAAGAATTTATCATATATCCAATGGTTTATTGTAAGTTTTAATTTCTCTGGATAAAATTTTCCAGTGTATTGAAAATTATTAAGCTCGTAAAATCTAGCAATGTTCCAAATTTTTGTTAAAAAGTTTCTGCTATTTTCAACCAATTTATCAGATAATTTAATATCTCTTCCTTGTGTAGATAAATTAACCAATGTGAATCTGACAGCATCCGCCCCGTAAGTACTTATTAAATCTAAGGGATTTATTACATTCCCCTTAGATTTAGACATTTTTTTCCCGAATTTATCCTTTACTAGTGGATGTATGTAAATATGTTTAAAGGGGTTATCCTTTTTAAAATAAATTCCCATCATAATCATTCTAGCGACCCAAAAAAATATAATATCAAAACCTGTAACAAGAACATTTGATGGATAATACTTTTCTAACTCATTTGTTTTTTCTGGCCAACCTAGAGTCGAGAAAGGCCATAAAGCAGACGAAAACCAGGTATCCAAAACATCTTCGTCTTGCTTTAATGTAAGATTTTTAGAACCATACTTTTTTTTTGCAATTTTTAATGCTGCTTCAAAATTTTCAGCAACAACAACATTACCATCATTAGTGTACCAAGCGGGAATTCTATGACCCCACCAAATTTGTCTTGAAATACACCATGGCTCAATATTTTCTATCCAATAATTAAAGGAATTAATCCAGTTTTTTGGATGAAAATTAATTTTATTATCCTTAATTAAATCTTTTATTGGAATACAAAGCTTTTTTGCATCGCAAAACCATTGCTCCGTAAGCAAAGGTTCAATCACTTCGCCAGATCTGTCCCCGACTGGTATATACATTTTATTTTCTTTTTCCCCTGATAATATTTTTAGAGATTGAAATTCTAATAAAATTTTTTTTCTAGCATCAAATCTGTATAGTTTTTGATATTTAAGAGGCACATTCTCATTCATTGTAGCGTTTCGATCAAAAATATTTATTGGCTTTAAATTATGTTTTTTTCCTATTTTAAAATCATTAAAGTCATGAGCAGGTGTAATTTTAACTGCCCCACTACCTTTTTTTGGATCAGCGTATTCATCAGAAATTATCGGAATTTTTTTGTTAATTATTGGTACAATAGCAAATTTTCCAATATATTTTTTTAGTTTTTTATTTTTAGGATGAATAGCTATTGCACTATCAGCGAAAATTGTTTCTGGTCTTGTTGTAGCAATCGTTACTATATCTTTAGAATCTGCTATTTTATAGTCAATAAACCACAATTTCCCCAAAACTTCTTTTTGGTTTACCTCTAGATCAGAAATTGCTGTTTGAAGTTTTGGATCCCAATTTACTAGCCTTTTATCCTTGTAAATAACGCCATCATTATACAACTTTTCAAAGACTTTATTTACCGCTTTTGATAAACCTGAATCCATCGTGAAACGGGATCTTTCCCAATCAACCGCAGTACCCAATCTATTCATCTGATGGATAATTAAATCGCCTGAGACTTTTTTCCACTTCCAAATTTCATCAATAAATTTTTTTCTCCCAATTGTTTTTTTTTTTATTTTTTTTTTTTCCAATTCCTTTTCAACTATGATTTCAGTAGCAATCCCAGCATGATCTGTTCCTGCTTGCCATAAGACATCGAAACCTAACTTTTTATAAAACCTGATTAAAATATCCTGTAAAGTAAAAGTTAGCGCATGCCCAATATGAAGACTTCCAGTTATATTTGGTGGTGGCATCATGATTGTAAAACTCATAGTTTTTTTTTCATCAAGAAACTTAAAAACTTTTTTTGATTTCCAATTTTCTAAACAATTTTTTTCAACTATTTCTGTATTAAATCTTTTTTCAATCATCTCACTCAATAATATCAAGCCATTTAAATTTTACATCATTATAATTTTTAGTATCATCAAAATGTTTAACCGGTAGTCCTAAAAAAACAGAATTTAGTAATCCTTTATAAGATAATAGTGCAAAGTAAGCATTAAAATTTTGTTCATAACTCTTCACTAAATTAAATTCAGATTCAATCAACTCTTGTTCTGCATCCAAAATGTCTAAAATTGTTCTTTCACCTAACAAAAACTCCTGTCTTAAACCCTCCAGAAAATTTTTATTAGCCTCGATCTGTTTTAAATTAGCTTGAACTTGTACTTCAGATGACTTGAATTCTGACCATGAAAAGGTGGCGTTATATTTTAACTCATTCATTTGAGAAAATTTTAATTCTTTTAGACCCAATAGCTCTTTTTTTACTTCTCTAATTTTAGATGATGCTAATCCAGATTGATATATTGGAAAATCTAACTTTGCAAATGCCGTCATAACCTCTCTAGAACTATCACTTTTAAAATAACCTTTACTTTTTCTAGCCTCTGCTTCAAAATTAACTGACGGAAGTTTGCTAGAGTATAAACTGCTAATCTTTTTACTCACAGATTTTATTAAAAAATCTGTACTCTTTATCATTGGGTTGTTTTCTAAACAGTCTTTTATAAAATTATCAAGCTCATCATTAATTTCTGGAAAATTAAAAAATAATTCAGGTCTTTTAGATTCTATGCCTACTGTTAGTTTGTATTTTGATTTCAATGAAAGCAACTCACTTTCAGACCTAATTAAGTTAGCTTCTGCTAGTAGTAATCTGGCTTGTGAAATTGAAACATCTGTTAATGTAATTTCACCAATATCAAATTGATCATTCGCTTGATTAAATTGTTGTTTTAAAAATTCGACATTTTTCCTGTTTAATTCAATCTCAGATAGTTTTGATGCTAGTGATGAATAAATCTTTATTACTTCAAGAAATACTTGTTGTTCAAAGTCTTGTAAATTATATCTTTGTGAAAAAATTTCAAATTTTGCGGCAGAAAGATTAAAAATAGATTTTCCTCCATTAAATATTGGCTGAGTAATTTTAATTCCTGCACTAGTTTCAGTTCTTACACCATCTGTTACGAAATTAGATCCAGACAAAGCAGTATCTACCTTTCCTTTCTCATAATATCCCTCAACTTTAGGTCTAAATTCAGAGAGTGCTTGCGGCATTAATTCATCCTTTTGAAAAAGTTTTTGTCTCTCGATTTTAAGTTTTGGATTAAAATCGTATGTGCTGCTAAGTGCATCCAATAATTCAAAGTTTAAAAAACTTTTTGCAAAAAGAGAACTATGTAGTAAGGATAAAAAATAAAGAACAAATATGTTAATTTTTAAACTCATCTTGTATACCACGATTTTTAAATTCCTGAAGTAATTTGGCATTTGCATTAAATAAATGCCTAAAAGAAACAGTGCCGTCAATTTTAACACCAACCATACACTCACCAATAACTGAAGATTTATTTTTAAAAATAGTGTATATCTTACCTCCCTCTTTCACTTGTTCTAAAACTTTATTCGATATTTTCTCCACAGAACCTTCGATGATAACTGAATCGTATGGTGAATTTTTTTTTAGACCATCTGAAAGTTTTCCATAGTTAACAGAGCAATTATGACAAGCTATTTCGCTTAATGTTTTATTTGCTTGATTTACTAATTCATTGTTACTTTCAAGACCAAAAACATATCCGGCTAATTTAGAAATTATAGCTACAGAATAACCGGTTAAACAACCAACTACCAAAATAGATTGATTTGCATTAAAATTACAAAATTCAAACAACTTGGCTAATAAAAAAGTTTTAATCATGCTTCTAGTTTCCGAAAAGGGAATCTCAGAATCGCTATAAACAATAGAAAGTTGTGATTTTGGAATAAATAATTCTTTTTGAACTGTTAAGAATGCTTCTATTAGAAATTCATTTTTAACGTTATTAGTAATAATTTGGTTATGAACCATATTTTCTCTGGAAAGAGTGAAAAATTTATCGTACATATTAAACTTAAAAATTAAAATTTTACTATATTGTTATATTTATTTTTTACAATACAAGGTTTATTAATCTTTTGTATCAATAATGGTGCGGTGGCGGAGAGGCTACGCTGCGGCCTGCAAAGCCGTCTACACCGGTTCGAATCCGGTCCGCACCTCCAAAATATTAAATGTTTTTACAAATTAAAATTTTGATTTAATATAATTAAATTTTCCGGCGTAGCTCAGTTGGTAGAGCAAGCGACTGTTAATCGCTGGGTCACAGGTTCGAGTCCTGTCGCCGGAGCCAATTAAAATGTAAAAATTAATTATGAAAAGATTACTAATTACAGGAGGAGCAGGTTTCATAGCTCATCATACTATAAGACACTTTCTAGAGAACACTGATTGGGAAATTGTATCCCTAGATAGACTTGATTATTCAGGAAATTTAAATAGGATTCATGACATGATGAACGAGGTGAAAACTAATAAAAAAAATAGACTGAAAATTGTTTATCATGATCTAAGAGCAGAAGTTAATCAAATGATTACAGCAGATTTAGGTCAATTTGATTACATTATTCACATGGCAGCATCTTCTCATGTTGATAGATCAATAGAAGATCCGATGTGCTTTGTATTGGATAATGTAGTCGCAACTTGTAACATCTTAAACTTTGCTAGAAATCAGGATAATTTAGAAAGATTTGTTTATTTCAGCACTGATGAAGTATTCGGCCCAGCTCCTGATGGAATAAATTATAAGGAACGCGATAGATATAATTCCACTAATCCGTATAGTGCTACTAAAGCCGGTGGAGAAGAATTAGCTGTTGCATTCGAAAATAGTTACAAAATGCCAATATACATCACTCATACAATGAATGTTTTTGGAGAAAGACAACATCCTGAAAAATTCATTCCTATGACTATCAGAAAAGTTCGTGATGCTGAGTCTGTAACCATCCATAGCGATGCTACTAAAACAATCCCTGGTAGTAGACATTACATTCATGCTATCGATGTTGCCGATGGATGTTTATTTTTGTTAAATAATCAAGAAAAAATAAGTAAAATTGAAAAAGATTTTGGTGGAGCGAAATGTCCAAAATTTAATCTTGTTGGTCCTGTTGAATGGAATAATTTAGAGTTAGCAGAAAAAATTGCAGCAGCGCAAAATAAAAAATTAATATACAATATGGTTGATTTTCATAGTAGTAGACCAGGACACGATTTGAGATATGCTCTAGACGGTAATCTAATGAAGGATTTGGGTTGGTACCCTAAAATTTCAATTGAAGAAAGAATTAATCAAGTAGTAAATTGGTCTTTAGAAAATAATAGGTGGCTTAAATTTTAGTAATTTTTTTATGAAAGTATCTTTTGTATGTCCAATCTTTAATAAAAAAAGGTACCTTCCAATGGTTTTAGAAGCTATAAAAAATCAAAAAGGAAATTTTAATAAAGAATATATTTTTATAGACGACGGTTCTCAAGATGGTTCACTCGATTTAGTAAAGAATATTTCAAAAACCTGGCAAAATACTTTTTATCTTCAACATAGAAATAGAGGACCAGCATATTCCACACAAAAAGGAATAAAAATTTCAACAGGTGACTATCTTAAATTAGTTGGAGGAGATGACATAATGTTTCCTAACTGTACTAATATTCTATTAGAAGGAATTAAAAAAGAGTCATCAGTTGCAATTTTCAGTAAGTATAAATTAACAAATAAATTAAATATTTTTAATTTTATTGATGATAAAAAAATAATTGGTTTGAAAACTATTGAAAATCCAATGGAAAAAACAATTATCTCTTGTTTTTCTGGCACTACTCCAAATTTATTTTGCAATAAATCTGTAAAAAAAGCAGGAGGTTGCTACGATAATTTGTTTGTTGAAGATTTCTCACTAGTTCTTAAACTTTCAAAATTTGGCAAATTCACTTTTATAAACAATGTAACTTCTATTGGGCCTAAAGATGACCCTAATAGAATAATGGTTGGTAATGAATACCAAATGATTCATGATTATAATGCATCAATTCTTTATTTTATAAAAGAAAATCCAGTTCTTTCAAAAAAAATTATAAATAAAGCGTGTATTAAATGTTTGGGGAGAACCGAAAAATGGTTAAGAAGAAAAAAAGGATATTTTTTTTTCAATAAAATGAGAGTAAAACGACTTTTATTTTTTTTGAATAGGAAAAATGCCATTAATCTTATTAAAGAATCATGTACTACTTTTTATGATGTAAAATTGCCAAAAAAGATAAGATATAAAGTAAGATAATCATTCCCCAAAATTAAAAAGTTGTCCATTTATTTTTGCTTTATTTAACATATTATTGAAAATTAGAATAGAAAGAAAAAAATATATGGAATTCAAAAATAAAGCTTTAAAAAAAAGATTCAATGAGAAGAAATTATTTATTAAAATTTCTCTCATTCCCTCAAAAACATAAACTGGGGGCAAAATTTTACAAAATAATTGTATTTGCTCAGGTAATATATCTAAAGGATAATAAACACAAGAAAAGGGTAATAAAATGAATATAAAAGCCCATGCAAGCTCCTCAAAAGATTGACCATATCTAATTACTAAGCCACAAACTATCAAGCCAATTGACCAACCCATCAGGATTAAATTGAAAAAAAATAAAATTAAATAAAAGCCCATTTCGAATAAATGAAACTCAAAAAAATAGTTAGCTATTAATATAGCAGGCAACAATCCTAAAAAAGCTCTTAAAAAGCTTGTGATTATCAAACTAAGTATAAGTTCTGAGTTTCTCAAAGGAGTGATTAATAAATGACAAAGATTTCTTGACCATATTTCTTCAAAAAAAGTCATGGATAAACCAAGTTGACCTCTAAATAAAATATCCCACAGAATTATCGCTGAAAGTAAAAATGAAATTGCATTATTTGTTGGCGAAGAATTTACGCTTAACAAGTAGTTAGAAAAAAACCCCCACAATAATATTTGAACCGATGGCCAATAAAATATACTTAGCATTCTGGGTAAGGACCCAATTGCTAAAATTCTGTATCTTGTAACCATTGCAAAAACTCTTGACAGCATTATTTTCCAATTTCTATAAATAATTCTTCTAAATTTTTGCAATTATTAGTTTTAACCAGTTCTAGAGGTGAACCTCTCATTAAAATTTCTCCTTTATTTAGAATAATAACACTTTGGCAAATTTCCTCAACTTCCATCATATTATGAGAAGCTATTAAAATACACATATTGTTATTTTGTTGATACCTTATCAAAAACTTTCTAACAAATAAAGATGTGTCAGGATCTAAAGACGCAGTAGGTTCATCTAAAAGTAAGAGTTTTGGCTCATTAACTAAAGATTTACAAATTCCGACCTTTGTTTTTTGTCCTGAGGAAAGTGAGCCAAATTTTTTGTCCAAGAGATTTTCGATTTTGAGAGCCTTACATAAATAACTAATCTTGTCTTTTGGATTTTTAACTCCATATAATTTTGAATAAAAAATTAAATTTTGTTTTACAGTTAATTTTTTTGGCAAGTCTACATATGGACTTTCAAAATTTATTTTATTCAAAAAAAAATTTTTTTCATTTTCAATATTATGTTCTAATATTCTTACTTCTCCAAATGTAGGCTTAACTAATCCTAACAGAATACCGATCAATGTTGTTTTACCAGCACCATTAGTTCCAAGCAAACCAAAAAAGCCTTTATGAGGTAGGTTAAAAGAAATATTTTTTAGCGCTGCAAATTTTCCAAAATATTTTGATAAAGAGTTTACTTGAATTGAATATTTCATTAATGAGTTATATTACTTTTTAAATAGATATCATAATTAAAAATATCTTTAAAACATATATAATGAAGCTAAATTCATTGTGTACATTTAATTAAAAATAAATATATTTAAAATCTATTATTAATTTATATTTATGACCTACATATCTTTAAATTTATTAATTAAAAAAAGTAAAATTTAGGAATAATGAAAAAAAAAATTTATGAAAACTTCTCTGAAAGCATAGGTAACACTCCTATTATAAAACTAAAAAAAGCCTCAAAACTAACAAATTGTAACATATATGGAAAATGTGAGTTTTTAAATCCTGGGGGTTCGATAAAGGACAGAGCAGCACTACAAATTTTAACTGATGCAATTGCAGAAAAAAAAATTAAAAAAGGCGGTACGATAGTTGAAGGTACAGCAGGCAATACTGGAATTGGTTTAACGTTAGTGGGAAACTCTCTTGGTCTGAAATCAGTAATTGTCATGCCAGAAACCCAAAGTATTGAAAAAAAAGAAATGTTAAAATTGTGCGGTGCTAAATTAAAACTTGTAAAGGCTTTACCATATAAAAATCCCGGTAATTATATTAGATATTCTGAAACTCTATCAAAAGAATTAAAGAATACTAATGGAATTTTTTGGGCAAATCAATTTGACAATACGTCTAATCAAAAAGCTCACTACATGAATACAGGTCCAGAAATATGGCAACAACTTTCAGGTAAAGTTGACGGATTTATATGTTCAGTAGGGACCGGAGGAACACTTTCTGGTGTTGGAAAATTTTTAAAAGAAAAAAATAAAAATATTAAAATAGGTTTAGCAGATCCATTTGGTTCAGCACTTCATAATTTTTATAAAAATGGAGATTTGAAAGCTACCGGTGACTCAATTACAGAGGGTATTGGTCAAGGTAGAATTACAAAAAATCTTGAAAATTTATTTCTGGATGAGTCTTTTCAAATTTCAGATAAAGATGCTTTAAATATTGTATTTGATCTTATTAAAAGTGAAGGATTAATTTTAGGAGGTTCATCTGGTATAAATATAATGGGAGCAATAAAACTAGCAAAGAAATTAGGACCAAGAAAAAATATTGTTACTATTCTTTGTGATTATGGAACCAGATATAAGAGTAAAATTTTTAATAAAAAGTATTTAAAACAAAAAAACTTGCCTATTCCTGATTGGTTATAATTTAAATGAATATTTTAGAAGCTGATGAATTAAATAATAACTTAAATCATTTCACTGTCCTTGATTCCAGATGGAAACTAGGTCAAGAGAATTATTTAAATTTTGAATATAATAAAGGGCATATACCAGGAGCGATTAAAATGGATATTGAAATTTTTTCTAAGCCTAATTCAAAGTTTCCACACATGATTCCAGATAAAAAGTATTTTGAAACATTAATATCAAAAATGGGGATTAGTGTAGATGAACAGATATTAATATATGATCAAGAGGGCTTCATTAGCTCAACAAGAATTTGGTTTTTATTAAAGATTTTTGGTTTTAAAAAATTATTTATTTTAAATGGAGGCTTTAAAAAATGGAGTGAAAAAAAACTTCCAGTGCAAGTAAAAAAAAATACAGGTAATTTTAAAAAGATGCAAAAATTTTCATTACAGAAAGAATTTATTGTTAATAAACAATTCGTAAATAAAATTATTCATAATAATCAATTTCATATTATAGATGCAAGACCATCTGAGAGATTTCTAGGAAAAGTTTCAGAACCTAGGATAAACGTCAGGAGGGGAAATATTGAGGGAAGTATAAATTTACCATTTAATAAAATTCATAACAAAGATGGTTTAATTTTAGAAAATAAAGAACTTGAAGCGCTTTTTAGAAAGAATTATATTAATATAAATAAAAATATAGTTTGTTTATGTGGGTCAGGTATAACAGCTTGCAATATTATATTTGCTTTAAATAAATTATCATGCAGTAATGTTTTTTTATATGACGGTTCTTGGTCAGAATGGGGTAATATTTAGTTTTTAATTATGTATAGAATATATAAACCTTCAAAATCTTCAATGCAATCAGGATTTTTTAATACAAATTTCTGGGTAATAGAATCATTAGAAATAGAGAGCAAAACTATGGATTCAAGATTTTGCTGGAGAAGTTCGACTAATACTATTGAGCAAGTAAAACTAAAATTCAAAACCTTAAAAGAAGCTATATCATTTGCTGATAAACAGAAATTAGTTTACAGAATAGAAAAACCAAAAGAGTATAAAAAAGTGTTGAAAAATTACGCAGATAACTTCAAACCGAAAAGATAATGAAATTTATAACAAAGTTAAAATTAATTTTAATTCTTTTTTTACCTCTACAAATTCAATCATTTGACAAACAACTAGAATCATGTGTCAATAACAATTTTAGGAAAGAAGCTAATGTTGAAAGAGACAAATATAGGCATCCATTAGAAACACTCTCATTTTTTTCATTAAAGAAAAATATGAATGTTTTGGAGATTTTACCCTCTAGAGGTTGGTATACAGAAATAATTTCTTCATGCTTAAAAGATTCCGGCAAACTAACTGTTGCAAGTTTTGGTGAAAATCATCCAAATAAATATTTACAAAATATTCATAATGATTTCATTGATTACTTCTCCAATAATGAGAGTAAATTTGGGAATATAGACATAATTGATTTTAAAAACAATGATGGTTTTTTAGTTACTGAACCAAATACACATGATCTAGTTCTAACTTTCAGAAATAATCATAACTGGGTTAAAGCAAATATAATTGACGATGTTTATGATGCTATTTGGAAAGTTTTAAAGACAAATGGTTTACTCGGAGTAGTACAACACAGAGCTAAAGCTGAAGAAGATTATAGTTCAAGTCATTTGAATGGGTATTTACCAGAAACATATCTTATTAAAAAGATAGAAAGTAAAGGCTTTAAACTTTTAGGAAAATCTGAAATCAATAAAAACGGTTTAGATACAAAAGATCATCCAAAAGGAGTTTGGACACTTCCACCTGTTATGAGGTTGGGTGAAGTTGATAAAGAAAAATATTTAAGAATTGGAGAAAGTGACAGAATGACTCTAAAATTTATAAAAGTACCAAAATAACCCAAAAAGAATCTAAATAATGATTCATCTTATTTTTGCAACTTCTTTAGAAGCAAAACCCTTTATCAAGTTTTATAAACTAAAAAGAAATATGAAAATACACGAGTTTGAAATTTTCATAAATCAGAAAAAGAAAATTTCCTTAACAATTAGCGGAATAGGTAAATTGTTATCTGCATGCGCAGTTGTATTTACTTATTCACATTTTAAAAAACGAAATAGTATATGGATAAATATCGGTATAGCAGGTTTTAAAGATGCTGAATTAGGGAAATTATTTTTAATTGATAAAATAAACGATACTGATAATAACACCAGTTTTTATCCTTTTTGTCTATTTAAAACAAACATAGAAAAAAAAGATTGCAAAACCTTTAGTGAACCAAATTTTAAATATACTAGTTCAATTCATGATATGGAACTAAGTGGTTTTTATTTGGCTAGCCTAAAATTTTCAACTAATGAATTAATTCATTCCTTTAAAATAATATCAGATAATAAAAATGAAAAGATTGATTTTAAAAATGTTTACGAAGTAGCTACTTTAATGGAAAATAACATTACAAAGATTGATAAATTTATAGACAAATTAAGCCATATAATACAAAGTCATACTAATGGTTGATACAGTTTATATAGAAAGTAATATTAAAAATGAAAAAAAGACATTAGAAATAATTTCAAAACTTGGTAATGTAAATATAGTTAATTGCGAAAAGTATACTGAAGTTTTTAATAAAAAAAGCCAGAATTTTAGACTTCAAAAGCTAAATCCGTCACTAATAATAGCAAAAAAAAATAAAAATTTTGTTCTGAAAACACCACCAAAATTTTCAATTGGATCAAAAAATAATTATTATTTTTCACATATGATGAATTGTATTTACGATTGTAGATATTGTTTTCTCCAAGGAATGTATAATTCAGCAAATTATTTGATCTATATAAATTATTTTGACTTTAAAAATGAGATAGAAAAAGTGTACTTAAATTCAGATTCTAAAGATATTCATTTTTTTTCAGGTTACGATTGCGACAGTTTGGCATTTGAACCATTAACAAACTTTGCAGATTATTTTATAGACTCCTTTAATGATTTCAAAAGGTCATTGTTAGAGCTTAGAACAAAAAGTAATCAAATAAATTTTTTATTAAAAAAAAATCCTCAAGAAAATGTTATAATTGCTTTTAGTCTAAATCCTGAAAGTGTTATTAAAAATTTAGAAAAAAAAACCCCCTCACTAAAAAAAAGATTGATTGCAATTAAAAAGTTACAGCAAAAAGGTTGGAACATTGGTTTAAGATTTGATCCAATAATATATACAAAAGATTTTAAAATAGAATACTCTAATTTTTTTGAAGATGTATTTAATTTTCTAAACAATAAATTTCATTCAATCACACTTGGAAGTTATAGAATGCCAAAAAGCTTTAATCATAAGATTTCAAGACTATATCCCAAAAATAATTTATTTAAAAAAAATCTAATTGCCGATAAGAATTTTATTAAATATGATGAATGCATATCTGATGAAATAAATGAATTTTGTCAAAAAGAGATTTTGAAATATGTCTCTAAAGAAATTTTATTTTTTAACTAAAATTTTCTGTCTTTCATTTTTAATTGACTGCAATTTAACCAAATTTGATTGTCATTATCAGATTCCATTTTTTTAAACTTTAAAGCAAGGTTTCCGGAAAATCTCCCCAAGATTCCACTTGCATGCCCTGAAGAATCTGAGTACAGATTTTCTATATCACTAGCAAACCACTTAATATTTGAATCAGTGACCATCATCTCATCAGCTTCGAACTTCAAACTTCCTATTTCAATCTTATTACTATTTGATGATAAACTAATAATTAGATCGTTAAAATCATGGCTTTTAGGTTTATCAGCTCGTGAAACACATACTAATTTTAGTTCTACAGATAGAGCTAAATGTGGAGCACATAATAAAAAAAGCAGTAAATAAAAGATTGTTTTATTAATAAAAGAAATCATTACTTATAATATTCAATTTATGAAATATTTGTCAATTTTATTTATTTATTAGTAATTTTACTTAATTAAAGTTTATAGTAGCATAATTCTTAAGTTTTTTTTATGTGGAATACAAAACTTTACATTAAAAATAATTTAGATTTTTTTGAAATAAAAAAATCTAAACTTGAATTATTTAAAGAATGTAAAAAATGCTTTTACTTGCATTTAGTTAAAGGGATAAAAAGACCTTACGGACCTCCATTAGCTATCAACAATATCTTGGGTAAATTAATTAAAGAAGAAATTAATAGCTACAGAGAAAAAGAAATTTGTCATCCACTAATGAAAGACATAGACTGTAATATTATTCCAGCAAAACATAAGTTTTTAAAAGATTGGCAAAATAGTTTTTCAGGCTTATATTTTAAACACAATGAGACAAAACTAATGGTTAGAACAACAATTAGTGATCTTTGGTATAATGTTAAAACTAAGGAATATGTCCCAGTTGATTACAAGTTTACAGCAAAAAATCAAGAGCTTAGCTTACATAATATTTATCCTGGGTATTGGAGACAACTATCTTTAATTAAGCTTCTTTTAGAAAAAATTGGTATTAAAATTTCTAGAGAAGGATACATTGTTTACTCGAATGTAGATCATTCAAAAAAAGTTTTCAATTCAAGCCTAAATTTCAAATCAAGTGTTTTCTCAAATACCTTACAAAGCATAGATCTTGAAAGTAATTTACAGCAAATATTCAATATTTTGCAAAATGACAAAATACCTAGTCATAGTAAAAGTTGCAAATATTGCAGTTTTGTACAATATTCAAATGAAGTAAAATAAAAATGAAAAACTATAAAATAATAAAAGAATTAGAGTCCAATAATTCAAGACTCTTTAAGGAAGAAGTAATTCTTCGAGAAATGAAAAATAATAATCAAAAATTATTTGAAGCTTTTTTTTATGCTTGCGACAAGTTACTAACTTTTGGTGTAAAACAAGTGCCAATATCAAAAAAAAGTGGTGAGGGTTTGAATTGGGAGATTTTTAAAGATCTTTTAAATAAGTTAAATAGAAGAATAATTACGGGTAATAAAGCAAAAGAAGAAATTAAAATTGCTATGCAAAAATGTTCTGAGTCAGAATGGAATTACTTTTATAGAAGAATCTTAATAAAAGACTTACGATGTGGTTTGTCTGAGAAAACTATTAATAATGTTGCAAAAAAGAATAATTTTCCTGAATTTTCAATTCCTGTATTTAGTTGCCAGCTAGCACAAGATTCTGAACATCACAAAAAAAAACTAAATGGAGAGAAAATTATTGAAGTTAAACTTGACGGTGTACGAGTAATTTCAATTTTACACTGTGATGGAAAAGTTGACATGTTCAGCAGAAACGGAAAAGAATTATTAAATTTCGAAAAAGTAAAAAAACAACTAGCCGATTCAATAAGTCGTCAAAAAATTGCAACTTCAATTGTCTTAGATGGTGAAATTGTAAGTAAAAATTTTCAAGAACTGATGAAACAAATTTACAGAAAGGATAATCTACAAAATAATGATGCAAATTTATATCTATTTGATTTTCTTACATTTGACGAATTTAAAAAAGGCAAAAGCATAGAAAATCAAAAAGAACGTATTAAACTTTTAAAAAAATGGTTTAATTCTAGAAAAGAATTATTAGATAATGTTAAATTATTAAATTCTGAAATTATAGATTTGTCTACTTCAGAGGGTAATAAAAGGTTTGTGAGCATTAATAAATCAGCTGTAATAGATGGATTTGAGGGAATAATGATTAAAGATCCTAACGCAATTTATGAATCAAAAAGAAGCTTTCATTGGTTGAAGCTTAAACCTGTAATAGAGATTTCTCTTAAGGTAACTTCTGTTGATGAGGGGACAGGTAGAAACAAAAATAAATTAGGTGCAGTAACAGCAGAAGGTACTGAAGAGAACAAAAGGTTTAAAATTAGTGTTGGTTCTGGTTTTTCAGATAATCAAAGAATTTCATTTTGGAAAGAAAAAGATAATCTTATAGGACAAATTATTGAAATAAAGGCAGATGCAATTACTAAAAGCCAGGATGGGGAATTTTGGAGCCTAAGGTTTCCAAGATTTAAAACTTTTAGGGGGTATGAGATCGATGAAAAAATGTAACATTTTAAAAATAAATATAATAAAAAATTTAGCAACGGTTTTTCTGCTTTTGAATACTTTATCTTGCCAAAATAAAGAGGATAATAAGTTAATTGGAGAACTTCTTGGCTCAGCGATAGGGGCTTATCTTGGATCTTCAATAGGAAATGAAAGCACTAAAGCGATATCTACAATTATTGGAACTACTGCAGGTTACCTGATAGGGGGTAAAATAGTAGAATTTCTGGACGAAGAGGAAATAACTGAACTGGAAAATTCTATTCAAACAACATTGAATCAAAATGTAACAAATGATTCAACACTTTGGGAAAGTTCAAAGTTAAAAGATACTTCTGTTTTAATTACTCCAACCAAAGATTTTACTAAAAATAACTTTAAATGTAGAGAATATCAGAAAATGATTACTAGAGATAATAAGCAAATCCTTGAAAATTCTAAAGTTTGTAGAGACAAAAACGGAAATTGGAAAAAATTAGATTCGTAATCTAAACACTTTAATTATCAAAGGTAATAGAACAATACATGATAACTGTGCACATAATAGACTTATGAATAAAAGAATTCCCATTGAGGCAGTACCATAATGCGAGGATATGCTGAAAGTACCAAACGATCCTATTGTAGTAAGGGAACTAAAGAAAACCGCAGATGGAGTGTTGCTTTCCAACATTTTGTCAACACTTTTTAAATCTCTAATTCTTCTGATTATATAGATAGAATAAGAACTTCCCAAACTAAATAGCAGTGGAAGTGCTATCATATTTGCAAAATTTAGATTCAGTCCAAGAATTCTCATAAAAATTGAAATAAGAAAAATTGAGAATATCAAAGGTAAAAGACAGTAGATAATATTCTTAAAATTACGAAAAATAGTAAAAATAAATAAAATTAAAAAGCTTACTGAAATTGATAAAGCAAAGATAAAAGAGGAAATTACTACCTTTCCAGCTTCGAGTTGAACTATAGGCATTCCTGTTGCATTTGGAAATTTCTTATGAACATAATTTACAAAATTATCTAAGTTATTAAGTTGAGTCATATCTTTAGATGGAAAAACTTCAAATCTTGTCAATCCAGATTCAGACACAAATCTACTTAAATAAAATTTAGGAACATCATTTTCATTAACCTGAGACGTATTTATTAAAATCAAAATTTCATTGATAAGATTATCAAAATTCATGAAGAAAAGATCTTGTATATTTTTGAATGGGGTTTGATTTTTTTCAAGCAAATTAATAATTTTTCTTGCATTTTTTGATGCGTCATCAACATTCAGGCTAATTATTTTTTTCAGATTACCTATAAAATTGTTTAATTCTAATTCTGACGAGTAAAATTTATTTTGTATCGGAGTAAGTAGAAAGGATAAATAATCCATACTTTCAATAAGATCAGGATCTAGATTTAACTTTTCAATATGATTTACTTCCTTGATTAAATCACTTTTCTGTAATTCTAAAATATCATTTTTTTTTACTTTATTATTTTTAATAATTGAAATTGTATAATCTGAGGATGGATTTTTATCCATAAGTTTATATGCAAGTTGAACAGATTGGGAATTTTGATCTTTTAATTTCATTGGGTCTGAATCAAATTTAATTTTAAGAAGTGAGTAAGTGCCTAACAAACCTATCAAAATCAAAAATAATGTTATTGTTTTTTTTTGGAGGGATAACCCACGTATCAAATATTTCAAATTTAGTTTTGCAAAATCTTTATAATTAATAAATTTAAAAAAAAACTTTAGCAGTGAAGGAAGAAAAGTAATGTTAACAATTAATCCTACTATAAGTCCAATAGAGCTTATCATTCCAAGTTCAGATAAACCAACATAATCCGTTGGAATAAAAGATAAAAACCCAACCATAGATGTGATCGTAACAATAATTAATGAGCTAGAGATTGAAAAAATAGATGTTTTTAATGAGGATATATATAATTTTTTTGTTTCTAGTGTTCTTAAACAATATTGGATCCCAAAATCAACTGAAATACCAATAAATAAAATTGCGAATGCTATTGATATAATGTTAAGCTTACCTACAGTCAGAGTAGTTATCCCTAAAGTTATCGATAAACCTATTACTATTGAGATTAACAGGGACAATATTACGTATATGTTTCTAAAAGCAATCCATAATATAAGTGCTACAATAATTAGACTCAAAAAACCTGCTTTACCTGAATTTTTAATTACTGATTCAGTCTCTTCATAATCTATAATCTTACCTCCAGTAAAACTAATTTCTAAATCTTTATTTTTATTTTTTTTTAAACCTAATAAAAGCTGGTAAAAATCTTTAAATCCGTTTTGTTTTAGATATTGTTCATTGATCTTAAGCACTAAATAATATTCATAATTACTATTGTTAAAAATTTTATTCCAATCTAAGACATCTTCATTTTTTAAAGAAATATAAAATGCATCTAATAATGTATTTATATTATTGAATTCGTTAACATCTTTATCTGTATTATATTTTGAAATGGCTAAACTTAGTAAATTATTAACACCCTTCATTTTTGGATTGTTTGAAATTTCTGACAGGAATGGTTGATACAAATATAATTTATCTAAAATTTGATTCTTTTGCTCTGTACTCATTATTTTAAATAAATGTTTTTTATAAAATTTGTCAGTATTAGGTGAATATATAAAGTCTAATTTGTCAGTCATTTTATCTAATTTGTTTTTTATTTTTTCTCCTTCTTCGTAAAGAATTTTTCTATTTTTGCTTTCCATGAAAATTAAAATATTATTGGAAAGAATTGGAAAGTTTTCTTTTAGATTTCTTTGTTGTTTTTTAAACATTAGTTCATTGTCAATCAATTGATCAGTGTCTGTAACAACTTTTATGTTTAAAAAAGTATAATATAAACTAAGTGCAGCTAAAAAAAAAAATAAAATTATTGTGATTTTATTATGATCGAAAAATTTGGTAATTATTGTTTCAAAAAGTGATTGAGTTTTCATTTGATAATACTAATATTATAATTATGAATATAATACATTTTTTTAATTAAATGAGCCTAGTTGTTAATGATATACTTGAAAAAATCACCAATAATTATTTTGAAGGTGAGAAATTTAAAATAGTAAGCCTCAAAAATTTAGACGGAAGAGTTCATGCCTCCATTGTAAATATTAATGATGAGTTTTCAGAATATACGGTAGCTTTATCTGTCTTAGAAGATCAAACAAGATTTAAAGTTGTAAAGAAATAATTATATATGCTTTAAAATTATAGTTGAACTCTCTTGTATATTAATTAATATTAACATTAACAATTTATAATATGAAAAATTTTAGAAACATAAATATACTTTTTGTCTTTCTTTTTGTTATAACTCCCTTCTCCTCAGACTCTCATGGTCCATCGAGACAAAAAGTAATAAAAGAAATCGAATTGAACGCAACCATCGACGATGTATGGAAAGTTATAAGTAATTTTAAAGATATGAGCTGGCATCCAGATGTTGCTAAAGTAGACTCAGAAGGAGATGGAATTGGAACAAAAAGAATCATTCAATTTAAAAATGGAAAAAACATTATTCAATCTTTAGAAAAAATTGATGCGGAGAAAAAAAAAATTACTTGGCGGATTACCAAAACCGACCTCGACATAATGCCAGTTAACAGTTACTCAGCCAATATTTTTCTAAATTCAAATAAAGGGAAAACAAACCTCAAATATAAAGTAGCTTTTTATAGAGGTTTTATGGGTAACGATCCTCCAGAAGATTTAAATGACGAAAATTCGAAGAAAAAAGTAAATGAATTTATCGAAAAAGGATTAGATGGACTTAAATCGAAATTTTAAATTTCTATTTGTTTTTGTTTCCTTTTTTTACTGCAACAGTCTTTCTGCTGACATCAAGTTAAGTCCAAAAAAAGATTATGCCTTTATAACAAATCAAATTAGTAGTAAAGTTGATGTAATTGATTTGGGGGAAAAAAAATTAATAAAAAGCTATGATGTTGGTAAAAAACCAGCAGGCATTGATATTGATAATGTAAATAAGAAAATTTTTGTTACGAATGCAGAGAGTAATTCAATTTCAGTAATAAATCTTAAAAAAAATACGATTAAAGAATTTCAATCAAGCAATAGTCCATTAGGGATAAATTTATCTAACGATGGTTTGCATGTTTACATTTCCAATTGGTATGATAATTTTTTAACTGTACTTGATGCCAAGAATGGAAAAAAAATTGCACAAATAAAGACTGGTAAATCTCCCGCTGATGTGAATGTTCATCCAATTGACGGTAATATACTTGTGACCAATAGGAAAGATAATGATCTTTATTTAATAAATCCAAAAACATTTGAGATAGTTTCTAAACTTGAACTGGAGAAAGCTCCTTTTGGAATCACAATTGACTCAAAAGGGAATTTCATTTATGTAACTAATGTTCAGTCTAATTCAGTTTCTGTAGTAAGTTACAAAAAATTTAAAGTTATCTCAAATATAAAAGTAGGAAAATGGCCATATCAGATTGCTATAGACGAAATAAATAAAAAGCTTTTTGTAACTAATCAAAGAAGTAATTCAATTTCAGTATTTAATTCAACTACACATAAAAAGATTGAAGAAATTGAAAACTTATGTGAATATCCTGAAGGAATTAATATAAGTTATAAAAGTAATCTTGTTGTAGTTGCTTGTTGGTTTGATGACGCAGTAGTATTATTAGATCTTTTTGATTATAGTTTAATAAAAAAAATTAATGTGAGTGGAGGACCAAGAGCTTTTGGCGATTTCATACTTAGGTAGATATTATGAAAAAAAAACTAAACTTACATGAATTAAGAGAAATGGCAAATGCTATCAGAGCGTTGTCTATTGATGCTATTGAAAGAGCCAAATCAGGTCATCCAGGATTACCATTGGGAATGGCAGATGTTATAACTATATTATATAAAAATTATCTTAAATTCTCCCCAAAAAATCCTAGATGGGAAGATAGAGATAGATTTATACTTTCTGCAGGACACGGTTCAATGTTACTTTATGCTCTTGGTTATTTGACTGGATATAAAGATTTAACAATTAATCAGATTAAAAATTTTAGACAGCTGGGTAGCAAAACTGCAGGTCATCCAGAATATGGCCTTTTGGATATAATAGAAACAACTACTGGACCATTAGGACAAGGACTTGCTAATTCAGTTGGAATGGCAATCGCTGAAAAAATACTTAATCAGAAGTATGGCTCCTCAGTGGTAAATCATAAAACTTGGGTTCTTGTGGGTGACGGGTGCTTAATGGAGGGAATCTCTCAAGAATCAATATCATTAGCTGGACACTTAAATCTTAATAAATTGATTGTTTTGTTTGATGACAATGGAATTTCAATAGATGGAAGTACTAGTCTGACAACATCTGATAATCAACTAGAAAGATTTAAAGCCTCAAATTGGAATACTTTATCTGTTGACGGCCATAATTTTCAAGAGATTGATATAGCTTTTTCAAAAGCTATTAAATCAGATAAACCAACTCTTATTTCTTGTAAAACAATTATTGGTTTTGGGTCTCCAAAAAAAAGTGGGACATCTCAATGTCATGGTTCGCCACTTGGAGAAGAAGAAGCAATTCAAACAAAAAAGAATATTAAATGGACTCATAAACCATTTTTAATTCCAGAAAATTTACTCAAGAAATGGCGAACTCTTGGTGATAAGGGAAATATAAAATCTGAGAAATGGAAACAAAATAAAAGTAAAAAAAAAATAGCATTTTTAAAACAAGTTAAAAAAGATAAATATAAAAGAAGCGACTTTGCTCAAAGGTTTATTAACAATTTAAAAAATAATCTTAAATACGAGGCCTCAAGGAAGTCATCTCAGAATTCAATTGAAATTCTTTTTGAAAATGTTGGAAACCTTATTGGAGGTTCAGCAGATTTAACAGGTTCAAATTTAACAAAAATCAAAGCCTCTAAATCTGAGGGAAGAAAAACTAACTATTTATATTACGGTGCAAGAGAGCACCTTATGGCAGCTGCGATGAATGGTATATCACTTCATGGAGGTTTTATTCCATATGGAGGGACATTTTTAATCTTCTCAGATTATTGCAAGAATGCAATAAGATTATCAGCTTTAATGAAACAACAAGTTATTTATGTAATGACTCATGACTCCATTGGTCTTGGTGAAGATGGACCAACCCATCAACCCATAGAACAACTTGCAGGTCTGAGATCGATTCCGAATTTGCTTGTTTTAAGACCATGTGATGCTGTTGAAACCTTTGAGTGTTGGGAAATTGCACTATCATCAAATCGGAGTCCATCAATTATTGCTTTATCCAGACAATCATTACCATTAATGAGAAGTAAAAATAAAAATAATCTTTCTAAAAAGGGTGCATATTTTTTGTCACAAGATGCTAATTCAGAACTTACGTTTATAGCAACTGGTTCTGAAGTGTCACTTGCGCAAGAAGTAAAAACAATTTTGGAAAAAAAGGGTTTAAACTCAAACCTTGTAACAATGCCAAGTATGGAGCTATTTGATATGCAAAATGAGAGTTATAAAAATAAGATTCTAGGCTCAAAACCACGTGTAATAATTGAGGCTGCTTCAAGCTTTGGTTGGCATAAATATATGAGGGAAAATGACATAGTTTTTAGTATTGATAAATTTGGAGAATCAGGGAAAGGTTCTGAACTTTTTGATTTTTTTGGATTCAATTCTAAGAATATTTCTAATAATATATACAGTAAATTATTTAATAATGGTTAACTTAAAAAAAAGTTTTAACGATGCTTTAGAATTTATTAATAATAAAATCTGCTTTGTAAGAGTAGACTTAAACCTACCTCATAAAGCCGGAGAATTTACTGATTTAACAAGATTAGAAGCTATAATACCAACAATAAATCAATTAATAAAAAGAAATTCAAAAATTGTTTTATTATCTCATTTAGGAAGACCAAAAGGAAAAGTAATAAATGAGCTTAGTTTAAAACCAGTTGCAAAACTACTAGAAACAGCTTTAGAACAAGAAATTTTATTTAGTGAAGCACAATTATTAAGTTCCAAATCAGAGAAATGCATAAAGAATCTAAAGCCGGGTCAGGTGTTGATGTTAGAGAATATGAGATTTTACAAAGAGGAAGAGCTAAATGATACAGATTTTACAAAATCTCTAGCAAGGTGTGGAGATATTTTTATAAATGAATGTTTCTCTTCAAGCCACAGAAAACACAGTTCAACATATGGATTGGCTGAATTTCTTCCGTCATTTCCAGGTCATCATTTAGAGTATGAGCTTGAACATTTAAGTAAAATTACAAAACAAATTGAATCAATATCTTCTATAGCAGTTCTTGGAGGTTCAAAAGTTTCTTCAAAAATTGATGTAATATATAATTTGTTAAATAGGTTTGATAGAATTTTAATAGGGGGGGCAATGGCTAATACCTTTTTAGCTGCAAAAAGAGTTAGTATTGGAAAATCTTTAGTGGAAATAAATTCAGTAAAAGAGGCTAATGAAATTCTCAGAGTTGCAACTGATAAGATTGTTTTGCCTATCGATGTTATAGTATCAAGCGATGAAGAACCAAATGAAATTATGAGTTTAGATGTTGAAAATATTCAGAAAAATCAAATAATTTATGATATTGGACCAAAGACTAGAAAAAACTTCTTTAATGAAATATCAAAATATAAAAAACTGTTGTGGAATGGTCCTTTAGGATTCTTTGAAAAAAAACCTTTTGATAACGGTACTAACTTCGTATCTTCAGTTGTTTCAAAAACAAGTCCAAAAAATTTGTATTCAGTTGCCGGTGGGGGTGATACAATTTCTGCATTGAAAAATTCTAAAAATTTTGATAGATTTTCATTTATATCAACTGGTGGTGGAGCTTTTTTAGAATTTATTAGCGGTAGAACATTACCTTGTGTTGAAATTCTTAATAATTAGAGCTACTAAATTTTAAAAAATGGATAAAAATAAACTTAATAAAATAGCAAATTCTTTAGTTTACGATTCTAAAGGGATATTAGCTGCTGATGAAAGTACTGCTACAATTTCAAAAAGATTTGAACAGATTAATTTAGAATCTAATTTTGAAAATAGAAGAAAATATAGAGAATTATTATTTAAAACACCAAAGCTTGGTGATTATATTAATGGGGTAATTCTTTTTGATGAAACTATTCGCCAGAGTGATGAAAACGGTAAAAGTTTTGTTGATATTTTGAAGGATCAAAATATACAGTCAGGAATTAAAGTAGACGCTGGAGCTAAACCTCTTTTAGGCTCAGCAATTGAAAAAAATACTGAGGGACTTGATAACTTAGATAATAGAATGAAAGAATACTCAGAACTTGGCGCAACATTTACTAAGTGGAGAGCTGTTATTACTATAATGAACGATTTTCCTACAGAGTATTGTATGAACATTAATTCAGATTCTCTTGCGAGATATTCAAGAATTGCACAGTCACATAATTTAGTCCCAATTGTTGAACCAGAAGTTTTAATGGATGGTTCGCATACAATTGAGAAATGTTTTGATATTACATCAAAAATGTTGGAAGTTGTATTTGAACATTTAATTAAACATAATGTGCATCTTGGGGGTATTTTATTGAAACCTAACATGATTATCTCAGGGACCGAATCTGGGGAAACGAATATTCCTGATTTAATTAGTAAAAAAACATATGAATGTCTCCAAAAATATGTACCAAAAGAAGTTCCTGGTATTGTTTTTTTATCTGGAGGTCAATCTAATGAACTTGCAACAGAAAACCTTGATCTGATAAACAAATTGAACAATGAACCATGGAAGTTGAGTTTCTCATATGGCAGAGCGCTCCAACAACCTGTATTAAAAAAATGGGGTGGAAGTAAAGATAATTTTGAGGTGGCTCAAATGGAATTACTTAAAAGAGCAAAATTAAATTTTCTTGCTGCTAAAGGTGAATATGATTCTAATTTAGAATAAATATGGAAAAGACAAATATTAAAGTTGCTCCCTCTATTTTATCAGCAAATTTTTCAATTTTAGGACAGGAAATCAAGCTACTTGATAAGACTTCTTGTGAGTATATACATATCGATATAATGGACGGACATTTTGTGCCAAATCTGACGTTTGGTCACGATATTGTAAAATCAATTAGACAACATACACAAAAAGTTTTTGATGTTCACTTAATGATAAATCCTGTTAAAAAATTCATAAATAAATTTGTCGAGGCCGGAGCAGATATCATAACTATTCACCATGAAATTAGCGAAGACGTTGTTTATTGTTTAAAGTTAATTAAAAGTTTTGGGAAAAAAGCTGGTATTTCAATAAAACCAAGTACAGATGTAAGTGAACTTGCACAGTATTTAGATTATGTCGATCTAATTTTAATTATGACAGTAGAGCCTGGGTTTGGTGGTCAGAAATTTTTAGATTCCCAATTAATAAAAATATTTGAAACGAAAAAATTAATAGGACAAAGAAAAATTGAAATCGAAGTTGATGGTGGGATAAACAACAAAAACTTTGAAAGTGTTATTAAAGCAGGTGCAAACGTTTTAGTTGCTGGTTCTGCTATTTTTAAAAATTCTAATTACGAAGCTAACATTAAAGAACTTAAAAAACCTTTAAAATGAAAAAGATTTTTTTTTTTTCGATACTGATCATTTTATTTTTAATAAACTCTAAAGCCTTGGAAGCTCAACAAATAGTTGTTCCAAAAGTAAAAGCTGTAAAAGTAGAAAATATAATAGTTAATGAAGAAATTGCTATATCAGGCTCTGTAATTGCCAATGAAAGTGTTGAACTTACATCAGTAATTTCTGAAAAGATCAAAGAAATCAAGTTCGTTGAAGGAAGTTATATTAAAAAAAATACTGTACTTGTTGAGTTTCAGAATTCTGAAGAATTAGCAATTTTAAAGCAAGTTGAAGCTGAACTGGAAGAATCGAATCTTAAATATAATAGAGCAATGAAACTTCTTAATGAGGGGAATATTTCGCAAGCAGTAGTTGATAAAAGATTTAAAGATAAGAAAATTCTTGAGGGAAAATTTGATGAGATCTCTGCAAAAATAGAGGACCTGACAATAAAAGCTCCTTTTGACGGTATTATCGGCACTAAAAATTTTAGCATCGGGTCTTTTGTAAATCCTGGTCAAGTAATTGCAGTTTTTTATGATATAAAAAAAGTAAAAATTAAATTTTTCTTACCTGAAAAGTACATAATAAAAATTAAAACCAATCAGAAAATTAAAGCAAAGTTTTTGAATAATAATTTTATAATTGAAGGACGAATTTTTGCAATTAATCCTGCTGTAAATAATAAAACCAGAACGTTTGAAGTTATAGCACTTGTAAATGAAAATAAAAATTTTTTCTTAAAACCAGGAATGATGGTAAGTGTAAATATTTATTTTAATAAGCAAAATATTCTTTCAGTTCCTGAGGGAGCAATCATACCAGAAGGTCAGGATACATATGTTTTTATTGTAGATGAGAAAAATAACGTAAGGAAAAAAAAAGTGAAAGTTGGTATTAGAAAAAAAGGCATAATAGAGATTGTTAAAGGCTTAAAAAAAAATGAGGTAGTAGTATCAGAAGGCACTAATAAAATTAAATCTGGTTTAAAAGTTGAGCTAATCAAATGAATATTTCTGGTTATTTTATTAAAAAATATATCTTTTGTATTGTTACATTTCTTCTAATTATATTAGTGGGAATATTATCATTAAACCAATTGCCACTGAGAGAATATCCAGATATAGAAAAGTCTGAAATTACAATTAATACAAAATATTCTGGTGCTTCATCAGCAACAGTTGAAACCAAAATTACCGAAATAATAGAGAATCAAATAAGTGGAATTGAAGGAATAAAAACCATTTCCTCGGTTAGCAGAGATGGTCGTTCTAAAATTACAATTGAGTTTAATATTGAAAAAAATATCAATGAGGCTGCAAATGACGTTAGAGATGCAGTTTCAAGAATAACTGGAAGACTTCCAAAAGATTCAGATCCACCAGAAATATTTAAAATTGACTCAGACGCAAATGCGGTAATGTATATTAACCTAGCAAGTAATGCATTAAATCAAATGGAACTAACTCAGTATGCTGAGCTAAACATACTTGATAGACTTTCAGTTGTTCCTGGAGTTGCAAAAATTAATGTCTCTGGGAAAAAAAAAAAATCTATGAGGATATGGATAGATCCAACTAAATTATCATTTTATGGTTTAAGTGTTTTAGATGTTGAAAAAAAAATTCTAGAGGAAAATATCGAATTTCCAGCTGGTCGACTTGAGTCAAAAACAAGAGATTTCTCAATAAAATTACAAAGCGGCCTGAATAGTGTAAAAGAATTTGAAAATCTTGTATTAAAAAAAGGAGATGATTTCTCTTACGTAACAATAAAAGATATCGCAAAAGTAGAAATGGCTCCAGAAGAACCTCGTGAATTATTTAGAGGAAATGGAGAGGAGATGATAAGTTTTGGGATAGTAAAACAGACTTCTGCTAATCTTATATCTGTTTCTAAAGGAGTTTTGCAAGAATTTGAAAAAATTAAAAAAGATCTTCCTACTAATATAAAAATATATAAAAGTTGGGATACATCTATTTTTGTAAAGGAAGCACTTGTAGAAGTTCTTATTACATTATTATTGGCAGTTTCATTTGTAACATTAGTGATTATACTTTTCTTAAGAAATGTTTCTCTATCTTTAATACCTTTTATTACAGTTCCAATCTCAATAATAGCGACATTTATATTTTTGAATTTTTTTGGATTTTCCGTAAATTTAATAACTTTACTTGCGCTTGTTCTTTGTACTGGTTTAGTTGTAGACGATTCCATCGTTATGCTTGAAAATATATTTAAAAAAATTGAACTAGGAAAAGATAAAATTCAGGCAGCAATTGAAGGCTCAAAAGAAGTTTTTTTTGCCATTGTATCAACATCAGTTGTCTTAGTAAGTGTTTTTCTCCCTATTATTTTTTTAAAAGGTGATACCGCCAGATTATTTGATGAATTAGCTGTAACAATAATAGGAGCTATTTTTTTTTCCACTTTCACTTCACTCACTTTGACACCAATGCTGTGTACAAAGTTAGTGAAAAATAATCGAAAAAGTTTTCATAATAAATTTTATATAAAAAGATATATTTCTCTTTTAAATACTTTCCTTAAAAGTAAAAAACCTGTCTACTTCATATTCCTATTTTCAATTATTGGTTCGTATTTTCTTTATTCAGATGTATCGAAAGAATTAGCTCCAAGGGAGGATCGAGGAGCTTTTTTTATCATTATGAATTCTCCCGAGGGTAGTAGTTTTGAAAATACTGTCAATCAGATGTTAGAATTGGAGAAAATACTTTTAAAGCTTAATGAGAGTAATGAAGCAAAAAGAGTTTTATTAAAAGTTCCAAGAAGTTTCTCAGGAGCTGAAAATTTTAGTGATGGTATTGGAATTATTATTCTTAATCATTGGTCAGATAGAAGAGATATAAATGAAATAATTAGAGAGGTGAGAGAAAAATCAAACATAAGTGATTCAAAAGTCAGAGTCTTCCCACCAAGAGGTCTTGGTCAGAGGAGAGCAGGTTCTCAAGTCCAATTCGTTATTGGTGGCAATGAATATTCAAATTTGGAGAGTAACCTTGAAAGGGTAATTAATAAACTAAAAACAAATAAAAACTTTGTTTTTTTTGATACAGATTACAAAAAAACAAGACCAAACCTAAAAATTGATATTAATAGAGACAAAACATCAGAACTTTTAGTTTCAACATTCGATATTGGAAGAACTTTAGAAATTTTACTTGCAGGAAGGAAAATTAATACTTTCATTGATAATGGAAAAGAGTACTACGTAATTATTCAAGCCTTAAAGTCAAAAAGAGAACTAAAAGATGATTTATCAATTATAGAAGTTAAAAACTCTAATGGAGATTTTATTCGATTAGATTCGTTGATAAATTATCGAGAATCTGCAGAAGCTAAAGAATTGAATAGGTTCAATAGAAGTAGAGCCATTACACTAAAAGCAAGTATATCAAAGGATTATTCACTCGGTGAAGCAATATCATTTATTGAAAATATTGCAATTAATGAATTAGATTCAAATATCAAGACAGACTTTAAAGGTCAAGGCAAAGAGTTCAAGGATTCTTCAAAACAGTTTATATTTTTATTTATCATTTCTTTTTTAGTTGTCTATTTAGTTTTAAGTGCCCAATTCGAAAGCTTCATCTATCCTTTAATAATAGTAATAACAGTTCCCCTATCACTATCGGGTGGTTTGCTAGGGTTATGGATCTTTGATAATTCGTTGAATATTTTTAGTCAAATAGGCATAATTATCTTATTAGGAATTTCCGCTAAAAATGGAATTTTAATCGTTGAATTTGCTAATCAACTTAGAAAAAAAGGTAAAGACGTTCATGATGCTTTGTTAGAAAGTTGCGAAAAAAGAGTAAGACCTATAATTATGACTGCAATTTCCACTATAGTGGGTACAATTCCTTTAATTGTGAGTTCAGGCGCTGGATCTCAAGCAAGGTTAACCATTGGAATTGTGATTTTTAGCGGATTGTTAATTTCAATTTTTCTTACTTTGTTTATAACACCATATTTCTATTCAAAAATTGCACCCTTTATAAAAAACTTTAATGCAGATTAAAATTCCCATCCCTAAAAAAGTAGTCATCAACCTCAAATGAAGATAAATCAAGTGAGTAGAATTTCTCAAACCACTTTTTTAAGTCGGGTTTTATAGACTTTTCAAAATTGATATCTAATCCTTGCGTGCTTCCATTGATCAATTTAATAATTTTTCCTTTTTTTACTATAAGTTCACCATTTTTAAAAACATACGCTGCTTCAGAAAACATTTTATCAATTCTTTTTTTTGGATCATAAATTGAAATATCTGCAATACATCCTGCTTTTAAAGATCCTCTATCATCAAGACCAAGAAGTTTTGCTGGAGCAGCCCTTGTCATAATTACTATTTCATATAATGAATATTTTCTTTTAATATCTTTAAGATTACAAATATCAAAAGCAAATTTATTTATTTTATTTAACTCCAAATTTCTGAATTCAGGATCCATCAGCAATCTAAATAGTTTTGGATAAGAGGTGAATGGAGCACCATTAGGATGATCCGTAGTGAGAAAAACTCTCCAAGGATCTTTTATAAGTAAGAAAAGTTCAAGTCCAATCAACCATTGCAAAGCATTTACAAAGTTTTTTTCTTTGTATATATATGGTACTATTCCCCCTCCTCCATCCTCAACGTCAGAAATAATCCATTTTTTTGGATTTGCGTGCTCTCTTGCATTAGATTGTCTTAAAATGTCAGATGAAATAGTTACAGTTTTTTTAAACATAACTTGCCCAATATCAACCGAAATATTTTTATTTTTGTTAATTTTATCAGCCAGTTTTTCTGACCCTGATGAAAAGCCTCTTTTACCATCACTTCCATACCCATAAAATTGTATATGGGCTAAATGCATTCTTCTTCCTTCAGCTGCATCAATAGTGTTAATGGCTGTTTCCACATTTCCTGCCATTCCTAAATTATTACAGTGGACATGAAGAGGATGTGGAATATTTAGATTTTCATTCGCTATATTTAAAGTCTTTAAAATTTGTCTAGAAGAAATACCATATGAAGGAACAATGTCGTCTAAACCAAAATCTAGGCCACCATTTTTAAATACTTCTGAACCTCCAGCGTTAATTACTTTCAAACCTAAACATTTTGAGGAATTAATGGTCCATGCGACGTAATCATCAAAAAAAGATTGTCCTTTTTTTTTGTTAAGATTTTCTAGAAGAAAACTGTCATTTCCAAGAATAGCTAAACCCGCTTTATCTATCATTGGAATCTTCTCCAACTCTAAATGGGTAACAAAAGCATTTACAGGTAGTACAGCTGGCTCAACTACTGTTGTAAATCCCATTTCAGAATACCTATAACCTGTTCCATCAGTCGTCCATCTCGACCCCTTACCTGGTAAATTTTCTCTATTTTTTAAATTATTTTCGACAAATATTTTATGTACTTCAGGCATCAGTAATCTTGCATTATTTACATTACCACCTGCAATATGAGAATGAATATCAATGCCTCCAGCCATCACAATTAAACCAGTGGCATCTATGATTTGTTCATATTTTTTACTTTCGTTACCCTGAGGCTCAATAATCCTTCCATCTTTTAAGTAAATATCTTTTCTAATTCCATTTAAATTTTGAGTTGGATCATAAACGATACCATTAGTTATTTTAATATTTGTCATATTTTAATAGAATGATTAAATTACTTAAATAATTTTCAGGATATTAAAGTTAAATTAAAAAGTGCTTTATTTTTATTTTTTAATAACAATTTAATAAGTTATAGTATAATCGAATTAATTAAACAATCAAAAAGGATTTCAAATGGATGCAACTTCTCCAGAAGCAGAAACAAATAAGAAACGAGCGGTGTCTCGTGAACAAGCAGAAGAAGCTGTTAAAGTTTTAATTAGATGGGCTGGGGACAATCCAGACAGAGAGGGTTTAAAAGAAACACCAAAAAGAGTTGTGAACGCTTATAATGAATTTTTCGCTGGTTATAAAGAAGACCCAAAGCAACTACTTAATAAAACATTTGATGAAGTTAATGGGTATAATGACATAGTTATGCTGAAAAACATTTCATTGCATTCACACTGCGAACATCATATGGTACCGATCATTGGCAAAGTACACCTTGCTTATTTGCCTGTTGATAAAGTAGTAGGCATTTCTAAACTAGCAAGAGTTGTAGACATTTTTGCCAAAAGATTGCAAACTCAGGAAACCATGACCCAACAAATAGCAGAGGTAATTCAGAAATGTCTTAAACCCAAAGGAGTCGCTATATATATTGAAGCTTTTCATCAGTGCATGACTACAAGAGGTGTTTCAAAACCCAATGTATCTACAATAACTTCATGCTTTTTGGGTGAATTCAAAAATAATGATAAAATGGAAAATAAATTTTTAAATTTTGTTAAAGAATAATGGTCATTAGGTTCGATAAAAGAGTTTCTGTTAAAGAAGTTGAGGAAGGACATTCATTACAACCTAAATTTAATGAATCAGGTTTAATTCCTGTAATAACCACGGATTTTATAGATAATGTGGTTTTAATGCATGGATACATGAATGAAGAAGCACTTAAGAAATCTTTAGAAACAGGCTTTGTACACTATTGGTCAAGAAGTAGAAACTCCTTATGGATAAAAGGAGAATCAAGCGGTCTTAAGCAAAAGATTAAGGAAATTAAAATTGATGATGATCAGGATTGTTTGTGGTTTAGCGTAAAGGTTTCTGGTAATGGTGCAAGTTGTCATGTTGGTTACAGATCTTGTTTTTATAGAAAAGTAAAAATGAATATTAATACTAAAAACAATTTAGAATTTATCGAAAAAGACAAAGTGTTCGATCCAATTAAGGTTTATGGAGATGCTCCAAATCCTACGAAACTATAGCCTTACTCTTATTTTATTTTTCTTACCAATAAATACACATTCGTATGATTTTGAAGTTAAGGAAGTCGAAAACAATATTTTTGTACATTTTGGTGTTCATGAAGATGCAAACAAGCTAAATAATGGTGATATTTGTAATATCGGCTTCATAATTGGAAAAAAGTCTGTTTTGGTAGTTGATCCAGGAGGCACTCCTAAAATTGCTGAAAAATTAATAGAGCAGATTAAAAAAAAGACGAAACTCCCAATTTCGCATGTTGTAATTACTCACGGACACCCTGATCACTTTTTGGGAAGCACTGCTTTTTCAAAATACAAACCTATTTTTATAGGTCACGAGAATCTGAAAAGGTCCCTTGATATGAATTTTAATTTTTATAAGCTTTTGCAGTCTTCAAATCTTGAAGATAAAAATATCTTAAAAGTTAAACCTGTACTCCCTGGCTTGATTGTGAAAAAAAATCAATCAATAGAGATAAATTTAGGAGAAAGAAAAGTTAGTATTCAAGCATGGTCAAGTGGCCATACCGATAATGATTTATCAGTTTACGATAAAAATACAAAAGTTTTTTGGTCCGAGAACATATTTGTTGATAGAATACCGTCGATAACAGCAAGTATACTTGGATGGAAAAAAAATTTAGAAATCACGAAAAAAATGGAGATATCAAAAATAGTACCTGGTCATGGACCAATTATGAAAAAAGACTCGGCAATAGAACCAATGCTTAAATATTTTAATAGAATTATCGATCAAGTTAGAATTCTTCATAAAAATGGCTTAGACTTAGAATATGCTCAAAAAAACGTTGCAAAAAAAAACTTAGAGGGTTGGTTGTTATTTGATATTTATCATAAGTCCAACATTACTAAAGCTTATACAGAACTAGAATGGGAATAAAATTTAAATTAAGAGTTTAAAAGATAATTTAATAAGTTAATATTAAATTATATATATTATTTAAATGGAGGAAATAATGGACGCATCAATACTTAATTACAGTGTTAATGACAATGTTGCAGATTTTTTATCTGGAACAAAAAAACTATATATCAATGGTCAATGGATTGATTCAAAATCAGGAAAAACTTTTGATGTCGAAGATCCTGCAACTGGGAAAAAAATTGCCACGTGTGCTGCAGGTGATAAAAATGATGTTGACTTGGCAGTTGTTGCAGCCAGAAAAGCATTTGATTCCGGCAAATGGACTTCTATCCCAAATAATGAGAGAGGTAAAATTATTTGGAAAATTGCGCAATTGATAGACGATCACGCTGAAGAACTTGCTCAATTGGAGTCTTTAGATAATGGAAAACCAGTTACAATAGCAGGAGCAGCAGACGTACCTTTATCATCAGATATATTTCGATATATGGCTGGTTGGGCAACAAAGATTGAGGGAGAAACTATTCCATATTCATGTCTTTACACGCCAGGCGCTCAATATCATAGTTATACATTGAGAGAACCTGTTGGTGTTTGTGGCCAAATCATTCCATGGAATTTTCCACTTCTTATGGCTGCCTGGAAATTAGCGCCAGCTTTGACAGCAGGATGTACAATTATTCTGAAACCTGCTGAACAAACTCCTTTATCTGCCTTAAGACTAATGGAAATTATTAACGACTCAGGGCTTTTACCTGAGGGTGTTTTAAACTTAGTTACAGGATTAGGAGAAGAAGCAGGTGCTCCACTAGCCGAACATCCACATGTTGACAAAGTTGCATTTACCGGTTCGACTGAGGTTGGTAAAATTATAACAAAAGCTGCATCAGGGAATCTAAAAAAAGTATCGCTTGAACTGGGAGGAAAGTCTCCTACTATAGTTTTTCCAGATGCGGATATAGAAGCAGCTATAGCGGGCGCAGCAAGTGCAATCTTTTTTAATCACGGACAATGTTGTTGTGCAGGTTCTAGACTTTTTGCTCATGAAAAAGTTTTTGATCAAGTTACAGAAGGAATTTCTAAAATTGCTTCAAACATTAAAGTGGGACCGGGCATGGATTCTTCTACAGAAATGGGACCATTAGTCTCAGATGAACAGTATCAGAAAGTTGCAGGTTACATTGAGTCTGGAAAGTCAGAAGGTGGTCAAATAATCGCTGGTGGAAAATATGATAATTCAAATGGAGGACATTTTGTGCATCCTACTGTTTTCTCAAAAACTAATCAGGATATGACGTTGGTAAAAGAAGAAATATTTGGTCCTGTGGTCTGTGCACAACCTTTTTCTGATGAAAATCTAGAAAAGATTGCAGCAGAAGCAAATAATACTTCTTTTGGTCTTGCGGCAAGTGTTTGGACAAGCAATGTCAGTGTTGCGCATAAACTAGCAGCAAAGATTCGTGCGGGAACTGTTTGGGTTAATTGTCATAATATATTTGATGCCTCTTTACCTTTTGGTGGATATAAAGAATCTGGTTGGGGTAGAGAAATGGGTCATGAAGTATTGAAAAATTACACTGAGTGTAAGGCCGTAACAGTAAACCTATAAGCTTAATGCCAGGTCTTAACAGACCTGGCAATTTAATATGAGAGATTTTGAAAAACTTTTGCAAAATAAAGATTTTTGCAAACTCGTACGTTTGCAAAAATTTTATAGTTATTTTTTTTCTGCACTAGTTTTCTTTTTGTATTTTTTATTCATTTTTATATTAGGTTTTTTTCCCGATTTTTTTTCAAATAAATTACCAGGTTTTTCGATCACCTATGGTATCATTTATGGACTTTTTCTGATTTCATTTTCCATTATAATAACTATTATCTACGTTATTATTTCAAATAAAAAAATAGATATCTTACGAAAAAAAATTAGAAATGATTAATCTTTTTTTTTTAGTAAGTTTTTTTATTCTTTGTCCATCAAATGTGTCTTCGAAAACTTTTGAAAACTTTTACGCGGGTGGTATTTTTTCTTTATTTGTCTTTGCAACGCTTACGATTACGTATTACGCATCAAAAAGAATAAAAAATAAGTCGGATTTTTATGCTGCGGACGGAAAAATTTCAGGAGTTCAAAATGGATTTGCAATTGCGGGAGACTATATGTCAGCAGCCTCATTTTTAGGTATTTCTGGCTTAGTTTTTTATTCAGGTTTTGATGGTTTAATTTATTCTATCGGTTTTCTAGTTGGATGGCCTATAATATTATTTTTAATCGCTGAAAAATTAAGAAATTTAGGCAGTTATACGTTTGCTGATGTAACCTCATTAAGATTTGTTCAAAAAGATATGAGAATCCTCGCCTCGTTCGGTACTTTATTAACTGTAGTATTATATCTCATTGCACAAATGGTTGGAGCCGGTGGATTAATTCAAACATTGTTTAATCTTCCATATAATTATGCAGTATGGATTGTTGGAATATTGATGATATTTTATGTAAGTTTTGGTGGAATGATAGCAACCACTTGGGTACAAATAATAAAGGCTGTTTTATTAATTTTTGGTGCATCTGTATTAGCCTTTTTGGTATTAAAAGAAAATTCTTTTAACCTAAATCAACTTTTTGCAAATGCAACAAAAATTCATAATGATGGTGTAAGTATTCTTAACCCAGGTAAATTAATTTCTGATCCCATTTCAGCAATTTCTCTGGGAGTAGCACTAATATTTGGGACCGCTGGACTTCCACACATATTAATGCGTTTTTTCACAGTTCCAGATGCTAAAAGTGCTAGAGTATCGGCTGTATATGCAACGAGTTTAATAGGTTATTTTTATATTCTGACTTTCATCATTGGTTTTGGAGCTATTGTTAGTTTAACAAACAACAATATTTTTTATGATGCATCTGGCAATTTAATTGGTTCAAATAATATGGCCGCAATTCATTTGTCTAATGCTTTAGGCGGTGATTTATTTCTAGGTTTTATTTCCGCAGTAGCATTTGCAACTATTTTAGCAGTGGTCTCTGGCTTAACGCTATCTGGAGCTTCCGCTGTTGGTCACGATTTATATGCAAATGTTTTGTGTAAGGGAAAGCCTAATGAAAAAAAAGAGCTAATTATCTCGAAATTATCAACATTTACGCTAGGAATAATTGCAATTATTTTAGGTATAGTTTTTAAAGAACAAAACGTCGCTTTTATGGTCGGGCTTGCTTTTGCGATTGCAGCAAGCACAAATTTCCCAATACTAATTTTATCAATTACTTGGCAAGGACTTACTAATAAGGGGGCATTGTACGGAGGAATATCAGGCTTATTTAGCTCGGTTTTATTTGTAATTCTTGGTCCTATTGTTTGGGTGGATATATTTGGTTTTGAACATGCTATTTTCCCGTACAAATATCCTGCAATCTTTTCGGTTTCTATAGCTTTTGCTGTTATATATATCGTTTCAAAATTTGATAAAGAATCAAAAACTAAAAAACATGAACAAAATTTTAACAAAATGTATACTAGTTCATATATAAATTTAGATTAGACAGATGTTTGAAAATATAGACGAGCCAGATCCAAAAGAAATTAAAATTTGGTTATCAGAAACAAAATTTTCTACAGATGAGGCTTCACGTGCCTTAGGAATAAGTAAAAGACAATTTTTAAGATTTCTTTCAGGTGAGACAAAAGCAAAAAAGTTTCATGCTTTAGCAATGCAGATGATCTGGTTATTTGAAGAAAATAAAAAAGATAATTTAAAAAAAAATATAAAAAGTAAAAATAAAAGAGTCATTAAAATACCAATAAGATAATTATTTTGTAAAAGATAAATAATTTAGTCTTTTTTGCTCATGTCTATGTTTTTTTATAACATCCAGTATTAAGCCTGAAAAAAAACATAAAAAAGCAATAACCATATTTATTGCAGCCAAAATGGCTGAGGGTAGTTTGTCAACTAAACCTGTATTAAAAAATTCGATAGTTACTGGAACACCAAACAACAAAGATAAAAAAATAAAAAAAATACTTAAAAAAGAGAAAAAAAATAGTGGTTTTTCGTCTTTAATCAAAATTAATAATACCTTTAAAATTTTAAATCCATCACTGAAAGTATTTAATTTACTATGCGAACCCTTTGGTCTCGATTTGTATTTACAATTAATCTCATCTATTGGTAACCGTTGTTCTAATGCATGAATGGTTAACTCAGTTTCAATTTCAAAACCTCGTGAATTTCCCGGAAATGATTTTACAAATCTTTTTGAAAAAATTCTAAAACCTGAAAATAAATCATCTATTACATTTCCAAATATAAATTTTACTAATCTTGAAAAGATCTTATTCCCAACAACATGTCCAAATCTGTAGGCCTCCTCATCAACACTAATTCTTTTTGCAACAAGCATATCCAAATTATTCAGCTCAAAATAAGAAATCATATCTTTAATCGTTGTAATATCATAAGTATCATCTCCATCAATCATTATGAACATATCTCCTGACAAATCAGCAAACATTCTCCTAACCACATTACCCTTACCTATATATTTAATATTATGCAAGTGAACGTTATTTTTAAAAACTATCTCTTTTGTTCTATCCGAGGAATTGTTATCAAATACGTGTATAACTGCATTGGGCAAATTCTTTTTAAAGCTCGTAATTACGGACTGAATAGTCTCCTGTTCATTCAAACAGGGAATCATTACAACTATTTTTTTATTCTCATTCATTTTCTTTTTGTAAAGAATAAAGTTTTATTTTTCTCATCCTCAGAGTCATAATTAAAACCATTATAACTAAATTGTTTCAATTCATTTATATCTGAAATTTTTGATTTAATAAAAAATCCAGCCATCGCACCTCTTAGTCTTTTTGCATACATTCCTACATTTTTTGAAGTTTTTCCGTCAATGAAGTAAAATTTTATTTTATAAACTTCAGTTTTTAATATATTTAAATTTATGGATTTAAAATATTCATCTGAGGCAAGATTTAATAAAAACTTAAATTTATTTTTTTTAATTTCTTCATTGATTTGCTCTGTTATCAAGTTACCCCAAAACTCATATAACGATTTTTTCATTATAACATCAGTTTTAGTACCCATTTCAAGTCTATGAGGCTGAATAATATCAAGTGGTTTTAAAATTCCATATAATCCTGACAAAATTCTAATTTTTCTTTGAGCATTTAAAATTTGAGACATTGAAAAATTATTGACATCCAGGCCAACAAAAGTATCCCCAGAAAAGGTATATATTGCTGGTTTAAAATTATCTAACTTTTTTTTAATTTCAAAAGATTGAAATCTATTAAAGTTTTCAAGTGAAAGTTTATCACTCACATTTAATAAATTTTTGACTTCTACTTTATTAAGATTTTTTAGGTGTTTAATAAGGTATTTAGCTTTTTCTATAAATACAGGTTCTGAAAACGTTAAATTAACTTCTATGGGTTTTAAATTTAGTTTTTTTGCAGGTGAAATCAAAATCATTCTAAAATAATAATAATATTTATTTTAAAAACAATCTATATTTTATCTAATAACTCTCCAACTTCCACTATTTTCTCTACAAGCAGTATCAAAGAAACTTTTTGGAGTATTTTTTTTTATGTATTTGTGTTCTATTATTCTACACTCTGGTGAACGATAATAATTTTTCACAATTACTACACCCTCATTTCCTGTTTTAATATTTTTCCAATAACCAGACTTTCCTAATTGATTTTCATTTAAAGTCTCAATAAGTGTTTTTTGATAATAGTAGTAATCATTTTTATCCAAATAATCATTAAAATAATTGCCCAATAAGATACCGCCTGCTGATGATAGGAGTGTTGAGAAAATATCAGCATCTGAAAATTTGTAACCTAGATACGCACCAGCGGAAGAGGCTGTAACTTTTACTAGATCTCTTCTTTGAGAAGAGTAATTATCAAGGACAGAACTGCAACTTGAAATAAACAATAAAAATACGATTAAATAAATCTTATTCATCTTTAAAATACCTATTAATTAAAAAGTCTCTGCTATTTTTTCTGTATATAGAATCATTTAAATAAAACTCACTTTGGTTTTGAGCAATATTTGAATCAATACCGTTTTTTAAAATAGAACCTCTAAAATCAATAATGTCGTTAATCTTTTCAACGGAGGATTTATTCATTTTTAAAATAGAATTCTCAGTATTAAAAATTTTTGACTTATCATATGCCAGTGGAGAAAGCTTTTTGCGATAATCTGGCTCAAAACCAAAAGGGGTAAAAAATCCAGTATCATGCAATTGTTTAATTGTATATCCAATAGCTCCGGTAAATCCTAAGTACTGAAGTGAATAACTCAATGATCTGCTTTTGGAGTTTTCTATACCCGAGGACCCCTCTGAACCAAAAACCTCCGAAAAAGAACCAGCATTTAGATGTTGGGGTAAAAAGAATAAAAAAGTAAATATAATTATAATTTTCATGAAAATATTATTTATGAATATATACGACACTTTATCAAAAAGCTTTAGATACTTAATAACTTCCTTTCATTAAATTAATTTGCTCTGAAATACTTAAATAATTTATTAAATCAGTGTTGGAATTAATAGTAAAATTGTTATTCTTAGATATAAGAGTGTTCTCAGATTTCAAAAGAACTCTTTTTTTTTTTACGTAATTACTTTCCTTTTCTAGAGAATTATCAAAATATTGTTCATATAATATTGGTCCAGCTACAGATATTGCATAAAGCTCAAAAACATTCAAAGAGAATGTTTTAAAAGGAAGAAGAATAGAAAAAATTAAAACACAAACTTTCTTCATGCTGATAGTAGAACATTAAATTTGTACTATGTAAAATATATTTTAATATTTTTAAAGTTAATTAATCACTATGATTCTGGCATATAAGTTGCTGAATGTAATATATGTTAAATAGCATTACAAATACGAAAAGCAGTATATTGCTTGAATGGGGGTGCTTTGCGTTAATTGAATTTTTAGTATCAGAAAATGAAAAAATACCTAAAAACTTCAAAAACGCACTAGATATTGGAAGTTTCCAGGGAAATCATACAAAAATTATGAAAAATTTTGGATTAGAAGTTGATCAAATAGATAAATATGTTCCTTCAGCTGAGATTAATGATGACTTTAATTCTTATAATTTTAGCAAGAAATATGATGTAGTTTTTTGTTCGCACGTAATCGAACATCAAAGAAATGTTGGATTTTTTTTAGACAAGATTTTTGATATTTTAACCAATAATGGTGTTTTAATAATAACAGGTCCAAAACATCCAGCGGAAAGATTCGTAGAGGGACATTTACACAGTACAATACTTCCTTTGTTTTTACAAAATCTAGTTTTTGCTGGTTTTGATTGTAAAAAGGGTAAAATTTTATGTTTGGGTGGTATTGAAAATTCGTTCATAGTAAAGAAGGCAAACAACTTTGACAAAAAAGAAAGACAAGAACTTTGTTATTCATGGACAAAAAAACATTTAGATAGATCAATTATAAATTTAAAACATAAAACATACATACCAAATCAAACAATTTTTCTAGAAAATTGTGAATTTTTAAAACTTGAAATAGTAAAGTCAACAGAAGATAATAATGCAATAAACAACTTTGGATTGAGTTTAAACTTTCCTAAAGGGTATAAATACAAAGACTTTCTAATAAATTTTCACATAAGAAGTCATTTTCAAATATTAGACTCTAAAAAGAAAATATTGTGTAAGGAAAATTCTGAATACGTTGAGATGAAGGTTTAAATGAGTAAAGATAGTAATAATAAAAATAATTCCTTCTATATTTTTGGAAATTATCCTTTGCTAGAGTTTTTGGTTAGTCAAAAATCAAACTCAAAAAAGAAAGATAAAATGCTAGTTTTGGGTAAAATCTCAAATAATCAAAAAAACTTAATAAAAAAATTTGAATATGAACCCACCGTTATTAGTTCTTCAATTTCATTATCAAAATTTATAAACAAAAAAATCAGTAACACATATGATGCCATTTTATGCAATAATATTATTCAATATCAAAAAAATACTGGTTTTTTTCTTGATAAAATCTTTGATTCATTAAAAAATGAAGGGCAACTGATTATCACAGGTCCGAAAAATAAAGCAGATGTTTTGGAAGAAGCTAATTTGTTTATTCCAACATTAACACTTTTAATTCAAAATCTAATTTATTCCGGATTTGATGCTAAAGATTGCAAAATAATCTCATTTGTTGAGGAAAATTCAATTATCATTAAAAAGGCTAAAGACTTTAAATTTTTGGAAAGAAATGAAACTGGATATAAATGGAAAGAAATTCATCATAAAAGATCTCCCTTTGCAAAATTAATATCGGGAATGAGTATACACGAGGAAAAAATATTTTTTGTTAATTGTAACTTTTGGAAAATTGGTCCATCTTTTGGTGAAAGTAGATTAGCTATTAAACCTGAATTTCCAGAAAATTATTTGCCAAAAAATTTTAAACTTAGTTTTCAAGTGCCCCAAAAAGTAGATTTTTATGAAAAGCAATTTTTAAGTTCAGAAAAAATATCAGAAATTGTTTTATAAAATTTATTTTATTTTATATATTTTAAATATAAAATATATTTATTGAAATGCCACATCTTCAATTTGAAATAAGCAAAAAAGTTAACATAGAAAAGAAAAAAAAATTCATTGAAGAAGTGAAACTAATATTTTGTGAAGTCATGCAAACTGGTTCTTATCATATTGCAATCACTTTAAGAGAGATAGATAGATATTCAATTGAACTAGGAAAAGTTTCACAAAACGAGGATGTTTGTTTAATGAACTTAGACATAAGAGAAGGTAGGACAGGCAAACAAAAAAGAATTTTAGCTAAAGAATTTATTTTATTAGTAAAGGAGAAATTTGATATTAAAAAAGAAAATCAATACGTTACTATTACAGAGCATAAGGGTTCCGACTTTAATTTATTTGAAAAATCACTTAAAACTTGGAAAAAAAATGATAAACCACTTAATGGGTAGCAAGAAATTATATACAAGAAATTTATTTATTTAAAATTTAATTTAGTCCTTTTCCGATTTTCTTGGCCATAACTAGGTTTTGTAAAATTCCCTCCTCCTCAAACTTAATTAAATTGAAATTATGTCTCTGAAATAACAGTTTCATTGACTGAAAGGAAAAGATAGAAACGTGTCCATTTCTTGGAGCGATGTACCATGAGTGAAGGATTTTATCCCTCGGTGCCGAAAAATAATGGTGTCCACCAAAAATTTCCTCATTATTTGTGTTTATTTCATGAAGCATTGTTTGAATCCATAAAAAACCATTATCATCCAAAAGTTCTGACAAATTTTTGCATGTCTTTTCGAGTTCATGACAATGCTCTATTACTTCAATCATAAAAATAAAATCGAATTTCTGATTTATATTATTTACATTATTTTCTTTAAAAAACGGATCATATGATTCCAAATTAAAACCATTTGCTTTTAAACCTCTTCCAAATGAACTCAAAGAACCGCCAGAACCATAATCTAATATTTTTATTTCTTCTCTAGATTTTGATATCTTTTTATTTTTTATTAGTCCTAAAATTATGTTAGAGAAATAGTTGCCATAATGATAACCCGAATTAGTTTTCTCTCCCTGAGAATTTTCCTTAGGATCAGCTAAAATATAGTCATCATTATATATATTTTTTTTAAAATCTGACTTATTCCAGTTATCCATAAAATCAGTAAATATAAAATTACAATTTCTACAAATGAAATAAGGGACCAAAATTTTTGAACTCTTGAAGACACTTGAAGTTGGCTTGTCCTCGCATGTTTTATTAAAATTAATATTCCCTAAAAAGGACGACGTATTAAAACAGCATTTACACACAGTATTCATATATATATATTAATTAAACTTAAAAAAAATTAAAGTTACTAATTAGAATTTTTATATTAATGAATAGATTTTTTTAATTTTCCTTGAATATGCAAACTTTTCTTTTCTTCAATATCTATCTTGTCAAAATTTCAGTTCTCCAATTTTGATTATGAGATGGCTGTGATACCTATGATCAATATTACTGTGTTGTTTGTAATGAGAACTGAGGAACCCCCTACTCTTTTTGGTTTTTATGGTAGCGGAGGAGGGACTTGAACCCCCGACACGCGGATTATGATTCCGCTGCTCTAACCACCTGAGCTACTCCGCCATAAAGATAAATTATCTATATTTAGCCAATAAAGCAAGTGACGGACTATATTATTGATAGAGGTTAAGATGAAGTATATCGCGCCACTGAAATCGTGGCGCGAAATAGTAGTTACTTAGTAGCTGTTGCAGTAATTTTGTAGATCTCTCCTTCATCTACTGCTGCATACAAAGCTCCGTCAGGTCCAAGTCTTAGACCTCTGAATCTCTTAGTAAGACCAGATGGCATGTGAATGACACTCTTAATTGACTTACCATCTTTAGCAATGTCAACAATGTCAATTCTCATTCCAGATGGAGTTCCGCCGAAACCAATACCCATAATTCCAACAGCTAAACGACCTTCCCAATAGCCCCAGTTACTTCCTTTTAAGAAAGCAGCTGATCCAGTACCTTGAGAAAGACCATTATTGTTCCAAGCTGGTGGCATTAAATCACCAAAACGCTCATCACTCATTGGCATGAACGCAGCACGAGCTGCTGGAAGCATTCCTTCTTTTTGGTTAGGCATGTAGCCACAATACTTATCTGGACAATCACCACGACCACCGACGTTTGGACGAGGATCCCATCCACCATTACCACCATTTACTAATGCAGTAATTTCGTCATTTTGCCATGGACCATGCTCAGCTGTAAAAGCTCTTCCATCACTTGGACGGAAATCAATACCTTGAACATTTCTGTGACCATATGTGTACATACGCTTATCAAATCCCTTTGGTGGCTTATTACCAGGATGAGCCTTACCATCAGTATCAATTCTTAGAACGTTTCCGCCTAATAGTGTTGGAGATTGTGGTACGACACCTCTGTGACGATCACCAGTTGTAGCCCATAAATAGCCATCAGGACCGAAACGAAGTCTGTTACCATTATGTGCACCAGGACCTCCAAAAGGATGGTCTGATTCGAATGGCTTATATTGAATATCTTTTACAATATCAACACGGTTTGACACACTTTTCATGTCTTTACTTACTTCAAATCTCATAATGATGTTTCCATCACATTTAGAGAAGTTGTCTTTACATCCAGAACCGTGATACTTGTTTGAAGTTGAAGCAACATAAACTCTTCGGTTTTTGTTAAAGTTTGGATCTAAAGCAACACCCATCATGCCTGCTTGACCAGAACAAAAAAGGTCACTATTATCACTTGCGTAGCCTTTTGCGCCTTTCATTCCAGCTAAAGCATTCACTGAGCCTGAAGAAGTTTTTACTGAAAGACCTTTACATTTTTCAGTGTAAAACATATCACCACCAGAAGTGAAAGCCATATCCCAAGGGTTTTCTAAACCGTTAAGAATTGACATAGCACTAATCTTTGGCGTACCCATAGTATCAGCTTGGCTTGAAGTTGCAAATAAGGCCATTGCCGAAATTGCAGCCGCTGATAAAAGTTTAGTAGTTTTAAACATAAATATATATTTCCTTTCTTAGTTTATATTTATTTAGTTTTGCACACTTGACAAGTATGCTGCTAAATTTGCGATTTCCTCATCTGATAAAGGCATTGCCATCATTATCATTAAAGAAGAATTAGGTCCTATTTTTTTTCCGGATCTGTAAGTTTGAAGTCTATCAACTAGATAAGAGATCTCTTTACCAGATATTTTTGGATAACTTGCTAAACCCATTCCTCCAGGCCCATGACAATTGCCACAGTTCTGTGAATAACGAGCTTTGCCAGCATCGGGATCTCCGGCTAAAACTAAAGAAGCCGAAACTAAAAAAAAAGTAAAAATGAACATGAAAATCGTGTATTTCATATATTTCCTCCCTAACAATTTAATCTTCAATTTGAAGTTAACCAAATTTAGAATACGCAAATTGTCATGTTATAAAGATAGAATTTAATTATGCTTTGTCAAGAATAACTACCAACTTTATGCTTATATATTTGGAAAAAATACAATTAATTATCACATTAACAACAATTTTGTATTTATTATTATTAAATGTGCAATAATTCAGATAATAAACTGTAAATTTGTCTTTTCAGCTGCAGTTATCCAACCACCACCCAGCATTTTATTCTTTTTATAAAAAACACATGCTTGGCCTGGAGCAACACCAAACTCAGCATTAGAAAGATTCACAACTCCAGTTTTATTATTTTTACAAATATTGACTGTGGCTTTTACTTTCTTTAAACCAGATCTAATTTTTATTTCAGCATTAAACTCTTTAGATTTTATGTCTGAAATAAGGTTAACTTCTTTTAAATATATCTTATACGATTTTAATTTATCCCTAGTTCCAACGATAACTTTATTTTCATTTTTATCTATTTGCACAACATAGAGAGGTTCACCCTCTTTTTGTCCTGATACACCTCCTAGACCGATTCCTTTTCTTTGTCCTACTGTATAGTTAATAATTCCATTATGATATCCTAAAACATGCCCAGCTGTATTTTCAATTACACCTCTTGAAGAAAAACTTAAGTTTCTTTTCTTTATAAATTCTCGATAATTGCCATTTGGTATGAAACAAATATCCTGGCTGTCCGGTTTAAAGGCATTTTTTAGTTCAAATAATTTTGCTAATTCTCTAACCTGTTCTTTCTTAAAATTTCCAATTGGGAATCTTAACATTTGCAGTTGTGGTTTGGTTGTAGCAAATAAAAAATAACTTTGATCTTTTAAAAGATCAGAAGCTTGAAATATATTAAAAGTCTTCCCAACCTCTTTTCTTCTTACATAATGACCAGTAGCAAGATATTTACTACCAATTTTTTTTGTAAAATTTATTAAGTCTGTAAACTTTACTGTTTGGTTACATCTTATGCAAGGAACAGGAGTTTCCCCATTCAAATAACTATCAACAAATTCGTCAATTACTGATGATTTAAACTGTTTTTTATAATCTATTACGTAATGCTTAAATGAATGTCTTTTTGCTACCTCTCTAGCGTCTGCTATATCTATTCCTGAGCAGCAAGTTTTGGAATTACTTACTTTTATTTTTGATTCGTGTAGTTGCATAGTTACTCCAATAACCTGATAGCCAGCTTTTGATAATAAAACCGCTACAACTGACGAATCAACTCCACCAGACATGGCAACAACAACTTTTTCACCTTTTTTTGGTAAATTATTGTCTTTAATAATATCATCAAAGTTTAATCTCATTTAATCTCTTTCTTCGATCCATGCCATCTGAATCGATTCTAAGATTTTTTCATTCGATGCGTTAGGATCATCATCGAAATTTTCTAACTCAATTATCCATTTATGAAGATCTGTAAATCTTAGATTTAAATTATCAATATTTGGATATTTTTCCTCCAACGCAATTGCAATCTCCAAACTGTCTTTCCAAGTTAAAATCACTTATCCACACTCATATTTCTTGTCCCACTTGGTAATTTAATTTTTATACCATCTAAATCATCATTAATTATTATTTGACATCCAAGTCTGGATGTATGTGTAAGTCCAAAAGCTAGATCTAACATATCCTCTTCTTCTTCAGTAGGTTCATTTAAACTATCAAAAATTTCTTTTTCTAGTATTACGTGGCAAGTAGCACATGCCAGAGATCCCTCGCAAGCGCCCTCCAAATCAATTCCATTTTTATGAGCAACTTCTAAAATTGACAATCCCTTTTCCGCTTCAACTGTTTTTTCAACTCCCTCTGAATCAATAAATATTACTTTAGGCATTATTTACTCCCTACTTTATATATTATCATACTTATTTCCTACTAGACCAGACTTCAAACTAGATTTTATTCTTTTTTCAGAAAAACTCTGCGTAGATTCATCAAGCTTTTCTATTAGAAATTTAATTTGTTCCACACTTTTTTCTTCTAATGCATTTTTTAAATCAGTGATGATGTTATTTATCTCTTTTACTTCAGATTTAGAGCACAAATTATTGAGTTCGTCATTTAAGGATTCTAGATGATTAAGCAATCTCTGGGCATCAATTTTTGCTTCATATAAATTTCTCTTTTTGATATCTTCTTTTGCATTAATAATACTTTCGTTGATCATATTCTTCATTTCATCAATATCCAAATCTGAATGGGGTTTTATCTCAAGCTCTTTTGTCTTTTCACTATCGCTTTCTGAGGCAGAAACATTAAGTATTCCATTGGCGTCAACAGTAAATTTTACCTTTATTCTTGGAATTCCAGGTGGTTTTGGAGATATACCATCTAATATAAATTCTCCCAAACTTCTATTGTCACTTATAATTTCTCTTTCACCCTGAATAATATTAATCTTAATAGAAGTTTGTCCATCTTCATAAGTAGTAAAATCTTGTTCCTTAGAAATTGGAATTGGAGAATTTCTTTGTATTATTTTTTCCATTAAACCACCTGCTGTTTCAATCCCTAGGGAAAGAGGAATGATGTCTAACAGCAAATTATCCGAACCATTGAGAAGTCCGTCTGCATGGAGAGCTGCCCCTTTAGAAACAGCAAAGTCTGGATCAATTTCAGAAAATATTTTTAACTCAAATTCCTTTTTTATCATTTCACTTATTAGACTTATTCTCGAAGAACCACCTACAAGAATAAAACCGTCTAAATCATTCAAAGATAATTTTGACTCTCTTAAAGCATCTTTGCAAATATTGATAGTTTTTTCTATTTGAGCTTTAATGACATCATTAAATTCTTTCTTGGTAATACTAATTGTTTTATTTAAGTTAAAAAAAAATACACTTTTCTTAAAAAAGTCTTCTTTGGATAAATACTCTTTAATCTTTTTAGCAAATTTAATAAAAGCCAGAAATTCTTTATCTACTATCTCTTCAAGTTTTAAGTTAAAGAATTTATTAAGTAAATATTTTGCCAGCGTATAATCAATATCATCACCTCCAAACCGTGAGTCACCCCCAGTTCCAACAACTTGAAATATTCCCTCATTTAACTTTAAAATTGATACATCAAAAGTTCCACCTCCGAGATCATATACAAAATAATTACCTCTTTTATTTTTTTCAAGACCATATGCGTACGCTGCTGATGTTGGTTCATTGATTAATCTTAAAACATTGAATCCTGCGATTTTAGCTGATTTTCTAATGCCAGATCTGGCAATATCGTCAAAATATGCCGGAACTGTAATTACGCAATTTTCAATGTCCATTTTAGTAAAGCTTGTAGAAATCTTTTTTAAATATTTAAAGATCTTAGTAGCAAGTTCAACTGGTGAATATGATTTATTTATTTTACTTAAAAATTCTATTTTATTAGGATCATTGTTGAACATGCGTTTAATGGAAAATATACATTTATCAATTTCTTGATTTATTTTCTCAAGTCCTTGATTCCCAATTAAAATCTCACTTTCTGTAAAATAAAGTACACTTGGTATTAGTCCTTTACCAAACTCATCTTTCACAATTTTTATTTTTTTATCAATTCTTACCGAGCACACACAATTAGAGGTGCCAAAGTCAATTCCTAATGCATAACTATCTTTCGCATGAGGTTCTGGTGATTTTCCTGGTTCACTAATTTGTATTAAGCTCATAAAGTGTTTCTGTTCAAATTAAAGTTGTCAATATCTTTAATTAGCTTTTTTAAATACGATATTCTAACGTTTGTTTTAAATGCTTCATCTAATTTTTTAGAATTAAAATTTTTAATTAATGTATTCATGTCATTCTTTACTAAATTTTCAACTTTTTTTTGAAGAATCTTTTTTTCTTTCTCATTCTGAATCTCTTCTAATTCCTCTTGAAGAAACATAATTTCATTTAAAGTTTGAACATCATTAAAGGTGCTACTCTCAAATTTAATATCAAAACCTAATATTTTTAATAATTCATTTGCTCTAGATACAGAATCATTAATTTTTTTATAGGCATCATTGATATTAGCAGTATGCATTTGGGCAAATAATTTTTCATTCTCTGGAGAATTTATAAAATTATCTGGATGAATTTCTCTTTGCAATGAAAAATATTTTTTTTCTATTTCTTCATGATTAATAATAAAATTAGGAAATAAACTAAAAGTCTCAAAGATATTAAGATTTTTAGGTTTTTGAACTTTATTACATCTTAAGCAAAAAAAAGTTGTTGTACTTGAATCTTCATTACAATTCCAACATTTCCAATTTTTCTGAGGCATTTATATTTTTAGACATGAAATGATTCGCCGCAGCCACATCTTCCTTTTTCATTGGGGTTGCTAAATTGAAAGCCGGATTGAAGATCATCTTCTACATAATCCATTTTTGTACCTATTAAAAATAAGGATGCTTTTGGATCAATAAATACATTTACGTCATCAACAACAATTTTTTCATCTGAATTATCTTTTGTATCAACGTATTCTAATGTATAAGAAAGACCTGAGCAACCTTTGGTTTTAACACCAATTCTGATACCCTCAGAATCTTTTTTCCTATCTTCAAGTAATTTTTTAACGGCTTGGATAGCTTTAGTTGTAAGCGTGATCATAAAAATTATTTGTCATTTTTTTTCTTGTAGTCGTTAACTGCAGCTTTAATTGCATCTTCTGCGAGTACAGAGCAATGAATCTTAACTGGAGGCAAAGCCAAATGCTGGGCAATTTCTGTATTTTTGATTTTGTTGGCTTCGTCAATATTTTTTCCTTTTACCCACTCTGTAATTAATGAACTCGATGCGATTGCCGAACCACATCCAAATGTTTTAAATTTAGCATCTTCAATAACGCCATCGTCGTTCACCTTAATTTGGAGTTTCATAACATCTCCGCATGCTGGAGCTCCAACTAAACCAGTTCCAACCTTTTCATTGTCCTTGTCCATTGAACCAACATTTCTAGGTTTTTCGTAATGATCTAATAATTCTTTACTGTACGCCATTTGAGTGTCTCCTATGTTTGAGTTTTAGTTAGTGTTCTGCCCATTGTATTTTACTAATATCGATTCCCTCTTGGGCCATTTCCCATAAAGGACTTAATTTTCTTAACCTCGTTACTTCTTTTACTATAGAACTAAGTGCAAGATCAACTTCTTTTTCAGTTGTAAACCTTCCAAATCCAATTCTCAGACTTGTATGAGCAAGTTCCTCTTCGACACCAAGCGCTCTTAATACATAAGAAGGTTCTAAAGAAGATGAAGTGCATGCAGAACCAGAAGAAACCGAAAGGTTTTTAATTCCCATCATTAGAGATTCACCTTCTACATAAGCAAAGCTTAAATTTAAATTTCCTGGGATTCTTTTTTTATCACAACCGTTAAGAAATACATCTTTACATGCTTTGTTAATTCCATCTAAAAATTTATTTCTGTAATATTCAAGCTTCTTTCTTTCATCATCCATTTCATTCAGACAAATTTTACAAGCCTCACCAAGTCCAATACATAATGCGGGAGATAAAGTGCCTGATCTCATGCCTCTTTCCTGACCACCTCCACTCATCATTGCTTTTATTCTAATCCTGGGCTTTCTTCTCACATACAATGCTCCTATCCCTTTGGGTCCATATATTTTATGTCCTGAAATACTCATCAAATCAATGTTCATATCGTTGACATCTAATTTAATTTTTCCGATAGCTTGAGCGCAATCGGTGTGAAAGAAAATTTGATTTTTTCTACAAAGCTCGCCAATCTCTTTGATTGGTTGAATTACACCAATTTCGTTGTGAACAGCCATTATTGAGACAAGCAAAGTATCATCTCTGATGTTTTTTTCTAAAAGCTTTAAATCAATAAGCCCATTCTGATTAACAGGTAAATAAGTAATTTCAAATCCAGATTCGTTTAAAGAACGACATGATTCTAAAACACACTTATGTTCTGTTACACACGTTATAATGTGTTTTTTTTTATCACCATAAAAATCGGCAACACCCTTTATAGCTAAATTATTTGATTCAGTTGCACCTGACGTAAAGACAATCTCTTTTGGGTTAGCGTTGATGATTTTAGCAACTTGCTCACGAGCCATTTCTGTAGCTTCTTCCGCTTCCCAGCCGAAGGAATGATTTCGTGAATGCGGGTTTCCAAACTTTTCACCAAAGTAAGGTAACATTTTGTTTAAAACTCTTGGATCGAGTGGTGTAGTTGCTTGGTAATCTAAATAAATGTTCTTTGATAGTTTCATTAACCTAACCATATTTGTTTATATACAATATAGTACTTGTTTTTAACTTTTCCATAAAAATCCACAGTCTTTTTCTATTTATCATACTTTTTTAAACTATTATTTAATCTCATTTTGTTGCATGTTAATTAAATCAAAAATTCAAATAAATTATTTAACTTTACGCCCTGGATTCACCTTAATTTTTTTTCTCTACTAGATTTGCTAATTATAATATTTTCTAGATCACTCCTTTTTTTTGCTAAATAGTCGATATCACTCTCAATAGAACTAATTTTTCGTTCAAGCTCGTAGAATTCATTCAATAATGCAATAATACTTTTTTTATTAGGATCATCAATTTTTCCCTCAACAATCCCATAAGGATCAAAATTTCCGGGTACATTGACTTTGTTTACCCTTCTAGCAGGAACTCCAATAAAAGTCTCGTTATCTGGAACATCCTTAAGAACAACTGCATTAGAACCAATTCTAGCGTTTTTTCCAATTGAAATTGGACCTAAAATTTGTGCCCCTGAGCCAACAATAACTCCATCTTTTAAAGTTGGATGCCTTTTTGTTTTGGCTTGATTTTTTGAGTTTATCGACGGAGATATACCACCTAGAGTTACTTGCTGATACATTGTTATATTTTTCCCAAGTAATGCAGTTTCTCCGATTACTAAGCCTGCACCATGATCAATAAAAAAGGATTCATCAATTCTTGCACCTGGATGTATTTCAATAGAAGTAATGATTCTAAATATATTACTCACAAATCTTGCAATTAACTTTAGTTTAATTTTCCACAAAAAGTGAGATAATCTGTAAGCTATAACTGCATGAAAACTTGAATAGGTAAGAATTATTTCTAAATAAGAATTTGCTGCTGGATCTCTATATCGAGCTGCTTTTAAATCACTAAGTATTAATCTAAAAATATTTTTTTTTGACATAAATTAGTATTTATAATAAACATACTATTGAATCGTTAATTTATTATATCTGACCAAATTAGTCAAGTTTTCGTATGCCCGAAATATTAATCAACGGCCCTGTCGGTAGAATTGAATCAAGATATACGCATAGTGTGAAAACGAATTCACCAACAATGTTAGTTTTACACGCTCATCCCGGTCACGGGGGTAATATGAATAATCATTTATCAGTGTTACTGCATAAGAATTTTTCTGACCTTGGTTTTTCAACTTTGAGATTTAACTTTAGAGGAGTTGGTAAATCAGATGGAGAGCACGATGGTAGTGAGGGTGAGTTGGCAGACTCTGCTATTGCTCTTGATTGGATACAAGGTCAAAACGAAAGCTCCAATGAGCACTGGATATGTGGAATATCCTTTGGTGCATGGATAGGAATGCAGCTTTTAATGAGAAGACCTGAGATAACAAAATTTATATTAATAGGACCGCCAGCTGGGAAATATGACTTTAATTTTCTTGCACCTTGCCCATCCTCTGGCCTCGTTTTTTCAGGAGATAAAGATTCTTTGATTGATCATGATACACTTAAGGATCTCATAAAAAAACTTAATGAGCAAAATAACATAAATGTAACACACGAAATTGTTAAAAACTCAAATCATTTTTTTCTTAATCAAGAAAATTCTGTCATAAATAAAATTAATAACTACATCAAAATTAATAAGACTTAAAAACTAATTCACCGCATACAGTTGGTTTTTGAACACCAGTTGTTCCTGGAAATGTGGAAGGAAGAGATATAATTTTTCTGATAGCTAGATATGCAAATGCTTGAGATTCAACAAAGTCAGAATTCCAACCATATTTATCTGAAACAATGACTTTTTTTAGTTTTTTCGATAAGATATTCATTAAAAATAGGTTTTTAGAGCCTCCGCCACAAATTATCCATTCATCAATTTCTTCTTTAAAAAAAACTTTTGATAATTCAATAATTTTGGCAGTAAAATAAGTAAGTGTACATATTAAATCATAATTAATAGTTTTGTTTTTAGGTAATATTTTATCTATTAAAATATAATCACTTAAATTGAAAAAAAAGTTATCAAACGATTTTGGGATTTTCTTTTTGATAAAAGATTTATTTAACCAAATATTGAGTAGTTTAGGTATTAAATTACCTTTCGAACCATTTTTTCCCTCATAGTCTAAAGATTTTTTAAATGCAATTTCACTAAATTTGTCAATAAGAACATTTCCTGGACCAATGTCTGAAGAAATCAGAATATTTTTCTTACCAAGGAATGTTATATTAGTTATTCCACCAATATTTACTATAGCTCTTGTAATTCTAGAATCTTTAAAAATAGCCTTATGAAAAATTGGAACTAGAGGAGCACCCTGCCCACCATTTTTAATATCACTATTTCTAAAATTAAATACACATCGAGTTTGAAAATACTTACTTAAAAAATCCCCAGAGCCTACCTGAAGTGATATTTTTTTGTTTGGATTATGGTAAATAGTATGACCATGTAACCCTATTACATCTAGATTTGAAATAGAAAAATTAAATCTTTTGCAAAAATCCAATATTTTATTTTTTACAAAGATGTTAAATTTATCTTCCAATTTTAAATAATTGATATTTTTGCTAATATTCTCTGTATTACCTTTATTTACAAAAGTTATAAAATTTTTGATTTCAATTTCTAAATTTTTTGGGTATTTATAAGTTATGTCATTTATTGAGTCTACAATCTTATCACCATCAGAGTTGATTAATGATATGTCTATGCCATCCATAGAAGTTCCACTCATAATACCCATTGAGGTAAATAATTTTCTCATTTTTATTAATATGAATTTATGAATAAGTCCTTTCTAGAATATCTTAATCAAAGAGGTTTTTACAATCAATGTACAAATTATGAAAATTTTGATTTGTCACTAAAAAAACCTTTAGTCGGATATGCAGGTTTTGATTGCACAGCCGATAGTTTGCATGTTGGCTCATTAGTTCAAATTATGTTATTAAGGGCTTTTCAAAAATTTGGACATAAACCCATAATTCTTTTAGGCGGAGGAACTTCATTAATTGGAGACCCTTCTGGGAAAGATGAGACAAGAAATATTTTAAATATAAAAACTGTAAACTATAATAAAAATAAATTATTGTATCTCTTTAAAAAGTTTATCAATTTCGATAAATCAAGAACTGGTGCAATTCTTGTAGATAATTTTGATTGGATAAAAAAGATTAATTATTTAGATTTTATAAGAGATATTGGTAGTCAATTTTCTGTTAATAGGATGTTATCATTTGATTCCGTGAAGCTTAGACTTCAAAGAGAACAAAATTTAAGTTTCTTAGAGTTTAATTACGTTTTAATTCAATCTTATGATTTTCTAGAACTATATAAAAGAATGGAGTGTACTGTTCAATTTGGAGGTTCTGATCAATGGGGAAATATAGTATCTGGTATTGAATTGATAAAAAAAAAAAAAATCAAGAAGTTTTTGGCTTAACCTCACCTCTAATAACAACATCGAATGGGGGAAAGATGGGAAAAACAAATCAGGGGGCGGTATGGTTGACCTCAGAAAAATTAAGTCCATACGAATATTGGCAATTTTGGAGAAATACTTCAGATTCGGATGTAATTAGGTTTCTTAAATTATTTACTGAGTTACCAATAGAACAAATAAATAAATTTCAGGAGTTGAAAGGTAAAGATTTGAACGAGGCAAAGATTTTACTTGCAAATGAGGCTACCAAAATTTGCCATGGAGAAAATAACTCAACAAAAGCATATAATTCTTCGATTAAAATTTTTAATAACAACCAAATTGATGAATCAATTCCAGAAAAAAATATTTTTAAAGTTGACTCGAATTATTTAAAAGATGGTTTTATTTTAAAAGAAGCACTTATAAAAATTAATTTTTCAAATTCTAATGGAGAATCAAAAAGACTGATAATAAATGGTGGAGTAAGGATAAATAACATTAAAATTTCAGATAAGGATTATAAGATAACTGAGTCTGATTTTGGAGAAGAAAAGAAGATAAAAATTAGTGTTGGTAAAAAAAAATACGGTCTGATAACAATTAATTAGTATCACCTAATTTAATTAAATTTCTAATTATACTTGGTACTAAAACTGAAATAGGGTTAAATTCAATTTTCACATCGTCATTAAAATTTTTTATATTAAAAGTTGTAGCTAATATACCCTCTTCTGGAGACCCGATAGTAATGATATCTCCAATAATTGGTACACTTGTGATTAACGTATTTATTGTGTAAGCGGGCACTAAGGTTCCAGAAACATCAAAATCATTTGTGTGAAGATTTATTTCACCATTGAAAGTTAACCCAAGATCACTTCCTCTCATCAAACCATTATCCAATAAAATGGTGCCATTTTCAAAAATATAATTGCTTTCTAAAGATTCAAAAAAAACACCTCCATCTTTAAGATTTTGCTCCAATCCATCTAAAGAAAAAAGAGTCAAAACTTTTGCAAAGAAAGGTGCATCATAAGCAACCAAACTATTTAGAAGAATTTTTCCATTATATGCATTATTTTTTTCAATAGCCTCGACAAAAAGTTTCCCCATTTTGACATTCGGATCAATGTCAAAAAAATTCAAAAGAGTTTCTCCATTATCAGAGTTAATTTGAAACATTTTTTTTTTATTTTTTTTAAAAATTTTGATGCTGTGATACTCATTATTATCTATAAATTCAAATAAAAAATTCTCAAAATACCCCCTTTTCATACTTCCAAAAAAAGTTGGTTTGTAGGCTGATAAATTATTATAGTTTAGTTCATCAATTTTTACTGAAAAATCTAGGTTTAAATTATTTTTTCCTTGTTCAACGTTGTCAAAAAAATTCTCAAAGTTGAACTTTTTTCCAGTTATCACAACATCAAATTTTTCATCAGTTTTTTTTATTTTTGCAGAAAAATCTTGTGTTGGAGAAACGACTTTATTTAAATTTATATTTATTTCGTTATTCTTATTTTTTATAAATTCAGAATCTATCTTAAAATTCTCAGAATTAATTAAAAAGTTAGATGTATGAGTGTTGAGATTGTAATTTATATTGGATGAAAATATGATTTTACCACTTGAATAATTGTGCTCATAATCTAATTTGCTCAATAATCCTGAAAAAGAGCTTAGATCTCCCTGACCAGAAATGTCTATATAATTACCAAGTTTGTCAATAATAATATTGATATTTAATGGTATTATGCCATTGGCATTTAAAATGAAGTTATTACTTAAGTCATTGACCAGTAAAGGGTTTAAATCAATAAAAACCTTAATATTTTCTTTTTTTTTTACCTCATATAAATTTTCTTCTCCCTCAAATTTAACTTTCATATTCTTTAAAAAACCTCTACCATTATATTTTATTGATTCCTTATTAACTAAAATTGAAATATCTGAGTTATTAAGAATGAAGTTACTATAAATATTATTTATTGTTGAATTAATGTAATTTAGTTGCGCAAAATAATTTATTTGTTCCAAACTAAGATCTAGTAATAATGGAAAATCTAATTTTAAATTTATGGATGGTTCTCCTTGAATAAGTTTAAGCCTTTCAAAATTCGAAATATCAATTGGAGACTCAGATAAATAATTCAAAAAATCTACAGAGTTCGATTCTAAATTTAATTCAATGAAAATTTTTTCTATAGATTGGTTCAAATCAGTAATAGTAACAACACTATTTTTTAAAAGAATTTTCTCTGAAAAACCTTGATCAATATAAAAATTAAGATTTTTTTCATTAAATTCTGCACTACCTGAGATATTTTCAACTTTAGGCATTTGTTCTTGATATTTTACAGATACATCAAAATAGTCAAATTTTGCACTGAATTTATCAATATCAAAGTAAGAATTTTCTAAAAATGAAAAACTTACTCTTACATTATTTAATTGTCCATTAATGTTAGGTTTAATCCAATCAACTGCAGGTGTATTAATTGCATTGGGCCAATATTCTTTTAAATTTTGCATAGAGATGTTATCTACATTAAAATTTAATTTTTTACTTACTTTTCTCTCTGTATCAAATAAATAAGTCGTGTTGATTTTTGAAACTTTATCAGTTAAGTTTAGATTTGTGTAAAGTATGCTTTCATTAAAACTACTCTCAAAATTACCTTCAACAAAGTTTTCTTTATCGATATCATCAATTTTAAAGTTGCAATCAAATAAGATGTTAGAAGAAAAGTTTGAGATGACAAAATCATTTGAAAATTTTAATTCAGAGTTTCCATTTAAGATTAGTTGCGTAAATTTGAAATATTTAAATTCTTCTATGATTTCTGGTGGAGGCTCTACTTTGAAATTTTCAAAATTCATTTTTAAATTTAAAAAATTTTCTTTTGAAAATTCAAATGATAAAAACTCATTTTTTTCTTTTTGAATTAAACCTTTAAGTTTGTAATCACTCTCTTTTTTTTCAATTTTTAAGTCTATGGGCCCGAAATTTATACTCTTATTATTTACAAAATCTATATTTAAAAAAGAATTACTAAGTTCAATAATTTCAAAATTATTAAGAAATTTTTCAAGATTCTCATCTTTTTTCTCAAAATAACTCTCAAATAATTTCATATCAAGTTCATGAATCGTATTTTTGTAATCTTGAAAGTTTAAGGATAAGTCTGAATCATAAACTTTTAGTATAGTTGGATGAAAAGAACCTTTTAAAAGATTTTTTATGTTTATACCTAATAATAAATTTGGAATATTAAAGGATTCGCTTTTAATGTCATCAACCAAAATTTCAAACTTTTTTGAAAACTTATTAAAACTAAAGTAAACATCCCCAATTTTATTAATTTTATAATTTTCTAAAATATTTTGATTATCGATTATTTCATTAATAAAGTTTATCTTTACAGGTTTTAAACTAACTAATAAAAATAGCAAAGCTATTGCTGATGTAAAAAAAAGAAACATCCACGATATAAATTTTGAAATCTTTTTTAATTTTAAAATTTTCATTGATAACTGAATTATATAAACTTATTTTAAAAATACATCATGTATTTTGTTTAAGGAAAAAAATATGAAAGAAAATGAGATAATTAAAGATTTAAAATTATACATTAGCAAAGATAAGACACTCACTGAAAATGACCTAAAGGGAAAAAAAAATATTATTTATTTTTACCCTAAAGACGATACGCCAGGTTGTACTAAAGAAGCAATTAGTTTTTCGGAGCATTTACAAGATTTCAAAGTTCATAATACCCAAATTTTTGGAGTTTCAAAAGATTCTGAAGAAAAACACAACAAGTTTATAAACAAATATAATCTTAAAATAAATTTAATTTCTGATTTAGACTGCATACTTTGTAAAAAATTTAATGTGTGGGTTGAAAAATCAATGTATGGAAAAAAGTATATGGGAATTGAAAGGTCAACATTCTTAACTGACGAAAATCTAAAAATTATTAAAGTTTGGAGAAAAGTAAAAGTTTCTGGTCACGTCTCAGATGTTTTAAATTATCTTGAAAATTAATATTACAACTCTTTTAACTGAGATTTTAAAAACCTGTCTATTTTACCATCTAAAACCGACAATACATTTTTTTCCTCATGATTTGTTCTATGATCCTTAACAAGTTGGTAAGGTTGCATCACATATGACCTAATTTGGTGACCCCACCCTATTTCTGTTTTTTTTTCTTCTTTTTTTTTTCTTTCCTCATCTTCTTTTTTTAATCTTATTTCGTATAATTTAGATTTTAACATTTCCATCGCAATATTTTTATTTCTGTGCTGAGACCTACTACTCTGGCACTGAACACTAATTTTTGTAGGAATGTGAGTAATTCTAACTGCACTATCTGTTTTATTGACATGTTGGCCACCAGCTCCACTTGCTCTATAGGTGTCAATTCTAATATCTTTGTCAATAATCTCAATTGAAATTGAATTATCGATTTCAGGAAAACAAGATACAGATGCGAAACTTGTGTGCCTTCTAGACTGAGAATCAAAAGGGGATATCCTAACTAATCTATGGATACCAGATTCATATTTAAGCCATCCATATGATTTGTCTCCAGAAACTTTAATCGTAACAGATTTTAAACCAGCTTCCTCTCCATCTGTTTGTTCTATAAGTTCAACTTTATAGGATTTAGATTCTGCCCACCTACTATACATTCTCAAAATCATTTCTACCCAGTCTTGAGATTCTGTTCCACCGGCTCCTGCATGTATTTCTAGAAAACAATTTTTTGAATCTATTTGTCCATTCATAAGAGTCTCTATGTACAAATCGTTCAATTCAAATTGAATTTTAATTAATTCAGATTCTAATTCCGAAATTAAATTTTGATCGTTTTCTTTTTCAGATAATTGCAATAAATCATTTGTGTCTGAGAATCTTATTTCTAAATTTTCTTTTTTATTCAAAAAATTATTAATCGAATTTTTTTGCTTTAAAAAATTATTTAACTTTGTGTGGTCTTTCCAAATAGCTTCCTCTGAAATTTTTCTTTCAATTTCTTTTAAGTTTTTTTTAATTTCTTTTTTTTCAAACAAACCCCCTTAGGTTTTCAAATAAAACCCCTATTTCGTTAATAATTAATTGAGTTTCAAATTTCATCTCTAATAAAAACCTTTGAATCTTGTGTCAATATCTGAAGACTCATTTACATCCTCTTTATTAATAAAATTAAAGTCTTTTTTAAAAACTTCCTGAATGAAATTTTTATTTGAAGGCAAACCAGATTTAATATCAACATTTACAAATTTCACACCCTCTGGTGGAAAAAAAGGCTTGGGAACTTTTTCAACATAAACGTTTTTCATAAAATCTGCAAAAATAGGGGCCGCAACTTTTGAACCTGTTTCATTTGGTCCCAAAGTTCTGGGTTTGTCATATCCAACATACAATCCCACAGTAATTTCTGAGTTAAAGCCAATAAACCATGAATCTTTGTTATTATTCGTTGTTCCTGTTTTTCCAGCTACCTCAAAATCAAAAAAATTAATATTCTTTGCCGTTCCTCTTTTGATAACACCCATTAAAAAAGAGGTCATTTGATAGGCAGATTCTTTAGAAATCACTCTTTTTCTATTTTCAATAATTTCTGGGAAAGTTTTAAAATTTTTTAATTCTTCGTCAGAATATTTATCAATATCAAATGAACAATTATTACATTCTCTCTTATCGTGTTTATAAATTGTCTTACCGTATCTATCTTGAACCTTATCAATAAGAGATGGTTTAACAAAATAACCTCCATTTGCGATTATTGCGTATGCATTTGCAATATTTATCAGATTAGTTTCTACTGAACCCAGGGATGAAGACATTAATTCTGGAAAATTTTCATATATTCCTAACTGTTTTGAAAAACTAGAAATTTTTTCTAAGCCAACAGATCTAGATAACCTTACAGTCATTAAATTTCTTGACTTCTCTATACCTAATCTTAGGGTGCTCAAACCATAAAACTTATTTCCATAATTAGTTGGTCGCCATTGTTTTTCATCATCATCTTTTGTATTTTCAATGATTACAGGTGCATCTAATATCTTACTTACTGGACTTAGGCCTTTTTCTAATGCTAATAAATACACAAATGGCTTAAAAGCTGAACCAGGTTGTCTTTTGGCTTGAATTACTCTATTAAAAGAAGAGCTTGAATCATAACCACCAACCATTGCTAAAATTCTTCCAGAACTATTTTCAATTACAACCATTCCACCATTGACGTCAGGTATTTGTGATAAAACCTCTTTTTCGCCTTTGCTTTCAACAACAATAACATCTCCAATTGCAAAAAAATCACTTAAATTTCCAATTTTTAAATTTTTGACTATCTTCAAATCTGTAATATTTAATCTAGATACTTTTCCACTTTCAAAACCAACTTCTAGAGAATCACTAAATACTTTTAAAACTATTGCTAATTTATCTTGGTATAAACCTTTAGGTTTTTTGATTTTCTTTAACTCAGATTGCCACCCATTTTTATTGTTTATATTTCCTAATGGGCCTCTCCAACCCTTTCTTGAATCAAATTTTTTAATTCCATTTTGAAAAGATTTTTCAGCTTTGATTTGCAGATCCGTATCCAAACTCGAGATTATTGATAAGCCTTGATCATACAATTTTTTTTGATCATATTTTTTAATAATTTCTCTTCTTATTGCTTCTTTATAAAATGAAGCTTTAGTGGATAAAACTTTATTTCTTTTGTTTAACACTATGGGTTTTGCAACAGCTTCATCAAATTCTTTTTTCAATATAAATTTTTCTTCAACTAACCTTGTTAAAACCCAATTTCTCCTCTTGAGTGCTTTGTTCTGATTGGAGAAAGGGTTGTATGTGCTCGGGGCTTTTGGTAACGCCGCGAGAAGTGCCATTTCCTGTAAATTTAAGTCATTAAGCGACTTATTAAAGTAATTTACTGCTGCTGCAGAAATACCATAAGAACGATTTCCAAGATAAATCTCGTTAAGGTAAAGTTCAAGTATTTGTTCTTTAGATAAAGTTTTTTCTATTCTTAAAGATAATATAATCTCTTTGATTTTTCTAGTGTAGGAGATTTCTCCAGATAACAAAAAATTTTTTGCAACTTGTTGTGTTATCGTTGAAGCCCCTTCTGGCCTTCTATCATTAAAAAAGTTTCTTAAATTTTTTGAAAAAGCTCTAATAATACCTTTAATATCAAATCCAATGTGGCTATAAAAATTTTTGTCCTCTGCTACTAAAAAACAATTTATAACTTGTCTAGGAATCTGATTGAAATTGGTAAAGACTCTATTTTCCCTAGAGTATTCTTCAAGAAATTCTCCGTTAGAAGCAAATACTTTTGAAACTACAGGTGGCTCATAATTTGATAAGGATTTAAAATCTGGAAGATCTCTTCCAAAAAACCAAAAAGCCGAAACTATTAAAATTAATAAAGTAATTAAAAGAATAAAAAAAAAGTATAAAAAATTTGTGATATATTTCATTGATTTTAACTACTTATCCATTTTCCATTTAAAATAATTATCAATTCCATTGTTTATACTATCAATTATTTTTTCATGGTAATTATTTTTAACTAAAAGTTCTGCATCTTTTTTATTTGAAAGGTATCCCATTTCAATCAAAACTGAGGGAATATCAGGAGCCTTCAAAACTGCAAAACCTGCGAATCTATGTGTCCTTTGTAACAGTTTTGTTCTAATTCTAAATTCTTTGATAAGGAAATCAACAAAATAACTCGATTGATTCATTGTTTCTCTTTGAGTTAAGTCAATTAAGATATTTGCAACCTCTTTTGATTCTAAACTTAAATCTAATCCTTCAATTAAATCTGACTTATTTTCTCTCTTTGCAAGAGCTTCTGCTTCTTTATCAGATGCTCTTTCAGATAAAGTATAAATTGAAACTCCACTTACATTTTTGTTCCTATGAAAATCAGCATGAAGTGAAATAAATAAATCAGCTTTATTCTTTCTTGCAATTTTTACTCTATCCCTTAGTCTTAAATATCTATCCCCCTGCCTAGTTAAGATAACTCTATAATTTTTATTCTTCTGCAATCTTTTTTTAAGTTTTTTTGCAACCACTAAGGTGACATCTTTTTCCAATATTTTTCTAACACCAATGGCACCAGAATCTTTTCCACCATGACCAGCATCAATGATAATTATCTTTTCTCTAACATTCTTTTCATTGTTTATAGATTTTTCTTTAAGAGAAAAATCTATTACGATTCTAAAATCTTTAATACTATTTTTTTTTATCGAATAAAGATTCTTGATTTGAATCTCTTTTTTAAAGATAATGGTCACTTTTTTTTCGTTAGAAAAAAAATCAATTTTTTCTACATACTCTGTATTGTACTTTTTTTTTGAAATATTTTTGAGATCTTTAAAAAAAATTAATTCTAATTTTTTTTTATAAATAAGAGATTTAAATTTTACATCATTTGATATATCTAAAACAATTCTGTTAACCTCATTTTTTTGACCAAACCTAATGTCTTTTATTTCAAACGCTGATAAATTATTAAAGCAATTGAAAAAAAATATTAAAAATATTAATTTAGAAAAAAAATACAAATTACAACAAAATTTTGTTACTATACAACATATAGTAAAATTAGAATAAAAAAAAACAATATCTTTGATTTTTTTAAATTTTTTCAATTTTATAGTATATTTAACAAATATTGATAAAAAACAATTATAAAAAATAAGGATTATTTAGGAAAAAATAATGACAAAAAAAATGCTAATAGATGCAAATCAGCCAGAGGAAACAAGAATGGCTATAGTTGAGGGGGAAAAACTTTTAGAATATGAATCTGAAGTATTAAATCTTAAACCAATTAAAGGAAATATTTACTTAGCTAAGATAATTAGGGTAGAACCGTCTCTTCAAGCAGCTTTTGTGGACTATGGGGGACAAAGGCATGGATTTTTAGCTTACAATGAAATTCATCCTGATTACTTCAAAATTCCAACTTCCGATAAAGAAAAATTATTAGCTGCTGAAAATGAGATGACATCTAATTACAATCTTGAAGAAGAAAGCATCGTTGTAGAAGAAGAATCAGAATTAAAAAATAAAAAAACCAAAATAAAAAATAGTTCAAACAAAGATAAAAAATCTTTTTTAGAAAAAATTTTAAATTTTTTCAATTATAGTCCCATTGATGACGAGGAAATAATTTCCAAAAATGAGTTTTATAAGAAAAAAAAAAATAAAAAGCAAAGTCAAAATAAGATTAGAAATTTTTCTATTCACAGAAGATACAGCATTCAAGAAGTAATAAAGAGAAACCAGGTTATACTTATACAAATAGTAAAAGAAGAAAGAGGCAACAAAGGTGCAGCTGTTACAACACGCTTATCTTTAGCTGGAAAGTATTGTGTATTAATGCCAAATACGAATAAAGGTGGAGGAGTATCAAGAAAAATTACAGATTTAAAACTAAGAAAAAATTTAAAAAATATTTTAAGTTCGCTAGATATTAAAAACGGAATTGGAGTGATAATCAGAACCGCAGGTCAACTAATGAACAAAGCTCAAATTAATCGAGATTACAAAGCTCTTTTAAAGCTTTGGAATGATATCACCTCAAAAACTATTAAGTCTACCGCGCCATCCTTAATTCATGAGGAAGGAAATTTATTAAAAAGATCTATAAGAGACTATTTTTCAAATGATATCAGTGAAGTAATAGTAAATAACAAAGATGTATTTAAAAATGCAAAAGAAGTAATGAAAGCTTTTATGCCAAGTCATATTAAGCAAATAAAAATGCAAGATAAATCAGAAAATTCACTATTTGGAATCAATAAGATTGAAAAACAGGTTAATGAAATTTTCAAACCTGTAGTTTATTTACGATCAGGTGGATATCTAGTAATCAATCAAACTGAGGCTTTAGTTGCAATAGATGTTAATTCCGGAAAATATACAAAACAAAGAAATATTGAAGATACAGCATTGAAAACAAATTTAGAAGCTGCTGAAGAGATTCCTTTTCAATTGAGGTTAAGAGATCTTGCTGGTTTAATCGTAGTTGACTTTATTGACATGCTTGAAAGATCAAATAATTTTAAAGTAGAAAGAAAAATCAAAGAATCTGTAAAAAATGATAGAGCAAGAGTGCAATACGGAAGGATAAGTAATTTTGGTTTGTTGGAAATATCTCGTCAAAGATTAAAACAAGTGATTAACACAACAACTTCTCATAAATGTCATCATTGTAATGGAACAGGAAGAATTAACTCGATTGAGTTTACCGCAATGCAGATTCTAAGAGTTTGTGAAGAAAGCTTAATTAATACAACTTTTAAAAGTTTAACAATACTAGTTAATAATGAAGTGGCGAATTTCATAAACAACAAAAGGATTAAGTTTTTAAATGAAATTATAAAAAAGACAAGACGAAAAATTTACATAAAGGAATATGAAGATTTTTCTACTTCTGAGTCAGCTATTTTTAATAAACAAGAAATTATATACGAGAATTGTGATGATGAACAAAAATTAGCGAGTGCGGCAAGTCATTTGGAATTTATCAGTCAAAAATTTACCAAAAATAAAACCCGGTCCTATGGTCTTGAGAAGTTAGATGAAAAAAAAGAGAATGCAAAAATGCAAAATGAAAAATCATCTAAAAACTTAAAAAATATCAAAAACAAAAAATCTTATGAGAAAAAACAAAATGAAGATACAAAAACTTCCGAAGTTTCTGAAACTAACGTTTCAAGTTTAAAACAAAAAAGAACAAGTTTTAGGGCTAATGCAGAGGATTTTACAAAAGTAAATAAAAAAAAAATAAGAGTTAAAAAATTAAAAGATGTATCAAAATCTAATGTTAAAAAT